>Ga0209376_1000038_pt1 | contig 124778 bp, 107 predicted proteins | sample GraSoiAngelo_134_FD_185891 | JGI IMG/M metagenome (GOLD analysis project Ga0209376, IMG submission 185891) | Grasslands soil microbial communities from the Angelo Coastal Reserve, California, USA - 14_0929_05_30cm (SPAdes) (version 2) | ecosystem: Environmental > Terrestrial > Soil >... | reverse complement strand
AGGAAATCGCGCTGATTGATGCAAAAGTGCCGGGGCTCCTTGCGCAATGATTCGAGATTCTCCGGATTCAAATGGAAATCGCAGCCGGTGGCAATTTTCAGGCGGTCACCGATTTTTGCTTGCAGCTCATCGCAAAGCTCGCGCACGTGTAAAAAATCGAAAAAATATTCGCTGTTGGAGTGTGGCGTGGCGACGACGTGTGTAATTCCATCGGCAATCGCCGATTCCGCCATCAAGATAGATTCTTCGATGGTGGCGGGGCCATCATCGAGACCGGGCAGAATGTGACAGTGCAGATCGACCATTCGAATGAACCGTCCTTAGTGCCACCAGGCACTGAAAGTTTGCATCGCGCCGAGCGCGAATAAAATTCCCGCAAAAATCTGGCGCATCGGCCGCGGCTTGATCCATTTGGCGACTTTCCCTCCGGCGGTGCCACCTAAAAATACGCCGGGAATCAGCAGCAAACCTGTTTTCCAGGAGACGAATCCTTCTTTCGAATAGGCCAGCAGCGCCAGCACTCCCGTGGGCGGAATTAGCGCGATCAACGAAGTCCCCTGCGCACGATGCTGTTCGAATGCAAAAAGCAGCCCGAGGAGCGGCACCAGAAGCACGCCGCCGCCAACGCCAAACATTCCCGCGGCAACTCCGCACACACACGCGACGACGAAGATTCCCACGCTGCGGCCCATCGCCTCAGGCACGAGCTTTCACCTGGCCCCCGCGGGCCGCATTCGAATCGCGCTGCGTCTTTCTCCAGAGCAAGAACGCCGCCAGCATCAGGAAACAGCCAAATGCTCCTTTTAAGTGCCGCGATGGCATGGGGAGCGCGATCAAGCTGCCTGCGTAAGCGCCGAACAGCATTCCCAGCGCGCACAAAATTCCTGCGTGCAAGTCCACCTGGTCCTGCTTCCAGTATTGTCGCAATGCGCCGAGCCCGATGGGCGGCAGCAAAATGAAAAGTGAGGTGCCTTGCGCCATGTGCTGATCCATGTGCAAAAGATAGACCATGGCCGGCACGAGAACGACGCCACCGCCGATTCCGAGGAGGCCCACCAGCACACCAACGCCGAGGCCCAGCAGAAGAATGATCAATGTCATGGTGACCGGACTGCTCTGAGCGTATCGCCTCAATGATTCGAAGCAGCCTTTTCTATCTTCCACCCTCCGGCCCACTGGCGGCAACCTGAGTTGACAAGCTGTACGCTGGGAGATGTACGGCTTTTTTTGTTTGCGCGGAACCTGCTATATTTACTTGTCTTTGTCACGTCGGCCTGTGGCCAACTCGTGGTTGTGCGGCCGATCGCAAGACAGTATCCCCGAAAACGTGAATCACTTGGCCCCGACCGAGCCGGAGTCAGACAAAAAGAGGAGTGCGACGGAACTCATGCCAATCGACCGGAAACCCGAGTTTTTCAAAGGTGCCCAGCTCAAAGTGGGAATTATTGGCTGCGGCTATGTCGGCCTGCCGCTGGCGCTGCGTTTTGCCGAAGCGGGACACAAAGTCACGGGATTTGACGTTGATCCGCACAAAGTGTCGATGCTCAATGCCGGGAAGTCCTACATCGAGCACATTCCTCAGAACAAGATTCAGCAGTTCGTGAACAGCAGGCACTTCGGCGCGACCAATGATTTCGCGAAGCTGAAGGAAGTCGACGCCATTCTCATCTGCGTTCCCACGCCGCTGGATGAGCGGCGCGAACCGGATTTGAGTTACGTCGAGCAGACCGCGATTTCGATTTATCCGCATCTGCAAAAGGGACAGCTCGTGGTTCTCGAATCGACGACTTACCCGGGGACAACGGAAGAATTGGTTCTGCCGATTCTGGAGAAAAGCGGATTGCGCTGCGCCATAGCGTCCGGGCCGGAAAATGAAAATATGGCGTGCGATTTCTACCTGGCGTTTTCGCCGGAGCGTGAAGATCCGGGAAACAAGCAGTACGGGCTGGCGCAGATTCCGAAGGTTGTTGGCGGATTGAACCCGCCGAGCGGGCGCGCGGCGCAAGCGCTGTATACGCAGGTCGTTGCCCGCGTGGTTCCCGTCAGCTCGACACGCACCGCCGAAATGGCCAAGCTACTCGAAAATATTTTCCGGTGCGTGAACATTGCACTGGTCAACGAGCTCAAACAGCTCAGCTTACGAATGAACATCGACATCTGGGAAGTGATCGACGCGGCCGCGACGAAGCCTTTTGGTTACATGCCGTTTTATCCGGGGCCTGGTTTGGGCGGGCACTGCATCCCGGTGGACCCGTACTATCTTTCGTGGAAAGCACGCGAATATGACTTCTCGACGCGCTTCATCGAGCTGGCCGGCGAAGTCAACACGGCGATGCCGTATCACATCGTGGACGCGGTGGCCAATTCACTGAACGAACACAAGAAGAGCATGAAAGGCTCGAAGATTCTGGTGCTGGGTGTGGCCTACAAGAAGGACGTGGATGATCTGCGGGAATCACCGACGCTGAAAATCATGCAGCTTTTGCAACAGCGTGGCGCGCTGCTGGATTACAACGATCCGTATTTCCCGCAACTGCACAAGATGCGGCACTTCAATTACGAGGGCATGAAATCGGTGCCGCTGAATCCGCAGACGCTGGGAAGCTACGATGCCGTGATTATCGCCACCGACCATACGAACTATGACTATGCGGCGATTGCCGATGCCGCAAAGCTGGTCATCGATACGCGCAACGCCACGCGCCGCGTGGTGCGCCACCGCGAAAAAATCGTGCTCTGCTAGTGCCGTTCCAACTAGCTGCCGCGAGATACGGAAGGTAAGAGGCGCAGATGTCCAAGAAGCGCTGTGACGCTATCAATCATTCGAACAAGTTGGAACGGCACTAGGCTGCAATGAGCTCGTCTGCCGAAGAAATTCGCCGCCAGCTCGAGGAAAGCACTCGCGTCAAACAGAGTTTTTCCAATGAACTGATCGGCAGAATCGCGCAATTCGCGGACAAATCCGCGGCTGCGCTGCGGGCGGGCGGCAAGATCGTTCTTTTTGGGAACGGGGGGAGCGCCGCGGATGCGCTGCATCTCGCCGCGGAGCTGGTGGTGCGGCTACGAACGGAACGGCCGGGCATGGCAGCGCTGGCGCTTACTACAAACCCTTCGGTGCTGACCGCGGCAGGCAACGATTACGGATTCGAACGAATCTTTTCCCGGCAGATTGAATCGCTCGTAGCAAAAAACGACGTTCTTGTGGCGCTCTCGACGAGCGGCAATAGCCCCAATGTCATTCGCGGAGTGGAAGCCGGGCGCGCCTGCGGGGCCTATCTCGTAGCGTTTACGGGAGACACGGGTGGGCAGCTCGCCAGCAAAGTCGATCTTCTGTTGAACGTCCCTTCGAATGACGCGCAGCGCATCCAGGAATGTCACATCACCATCGGCCACATCGCCTGCAGCTTGATTGAAAAACTGGCTTGTGGCTAGGCCGTCCCACAAACGAAGAGGTTTACAGGCCCGACCGAGTCGGGATCTTCGATTGACGATTGAGAAACAAAAGTTAGCTCAATGGAGATTTGTATCGGACTCTTGAGTAATGGGTCATCCATTTCCGATTATCCGAGTACACATCCAAGTGGTCCGCGAACTCGCAATTCGCCAAAATGGGACTCTTGGCCCGGATTTGTTTCCGGGTTGCCCGTCACTAGGGCAAAATTGGTCAAGGCGCTGATGCTCCCCTGCAGTAGTATGATCGACGCACCATGGGCGCGATAATCTTGGCCTGAATCGTTTCCTCCTGAACTTATGAAACGGCAAGTGCTGATATACGGGTTAATCGGTGGGCTCCTGATTACCGTGCTGAAGTGGACGGAGTACCGGTTCCTGGTAATCGAGCATTCCATCGAAATCTACGGCGCGCTGGTCGCGGCGCTGTTTGCGGGACTGGGCATCTGGCTCGGGCAGACACTCACCAGAAGGAAGCCGGCGGTGATCCTCAAGGAAGTCCCGACGGCGGCCGCGGGTCCATTCGCCGCCGACGAGATGCGCGTGAGCGAGCTCGGCATCACCGCGCGCGAGCTGGAGATTCTCGGGCTCATCGCCAGCGGGTTGAGCAATCGGGAGATTGCCGGGCGGCTGTTCGTCAGCGAAAACACGGTGAAGACGCATTCGAGCCGGCTGTTTGATAAGCTCGGCGCCAAGCGGCGAACGCAGGCCGTGCAGATCGGCAAGACCGCCCGGCTGATCCCGTGAGGCGTTTGCCTGCCCGGAGGCGCCCCACCCGAAAAGGTGATTTTTCGCGCTCCCATGCAAAATCACCCAAAAGGGTGACGACAACGTTTAATCCCCCCGCTACACTTCGGCCCGTGAAATCAGGTAAAGGAGGCTCATGAAGCGCGTAACCGGTATTGGCGGGATTTTCTTCAAATCAGAGAACCCGCCGCAGCTCTATGACTGGTATGAGAAGCATCTCGGCATCCAGCGCGAACCGCACGGCCAGGGAGCATCGTTTCACTGGCGCGAACCGCAGGCAGCAGATGGCACCGAGCCCGGTCCCAAAGCCGTGACTGCGTGGTGCATCTTCCCACAGACGACGAAATATTTCGGCGCGAGCAAAGCCAGCTTCATGGTCAACTACCGCGTCGACAATCTCGACGCGCTGCTCGAAGACCTGAAGAAATCGGGAATCGAAATCGATCCCCACCGGGAAGACTACGACTACGGCCGTTTCGCCTGGATCACCGACCCAGACGGCAACCGCATTGAGTTATGGGAACCGCCCAAGCCAAAGGAAGACTGAGCGTGGGGCCGGCGAACCCCACTACATTTCGGGCGCGTTAAACCAGGTTTCACGGAATTGAGGCAATAGGAGACTTAAATCTATGAAAAAGACGGTGCTTACTTTCGGACTGATTTCGGGCGCAATTTCCTCGCTGCTGATGGTGGCCACGCTGCCGTTCGCGCACAGGATAGGCTTTAACAAGGCCTTGATCGTCGGTTACACCACCATCGTGCTCTCGTTCTTGCTGGTGTTCTTCGGCATCCGCTCGTACCGCGACAACATCGGCCACGGCCAGATCACGTTCAAGAAAGCTTTTGCCGTCGGGATCTCCATTACCTTGATTTCATGCATCTTCTACGTCGCGACATGGGAAATTCTCTACTTCAACTTCATGCACGACTTCATGGACAACTACGGCACTGATACGATCGAGAAGCTCAAGGCCTCGGGTGCGAGTCCTGCAGCCGTGCAGGTGCAAGTTCAGCACCTGAAGAGACTCAAGGAGCAGTACGAAAACCCGCTCTTCAACTCACTGATGACGTTCATCGAGCCCTTCCCGATTGGGCTTGCCATCACGCTGATTTCCGCGGCGGTCCTGAGGAAAAAGGCGCAATCGCAACCGGCACAATCGCCCTTGCCGGCATCTTAATTGAACCTGTTCCCGCGAATCTGCTCCTTCTTCTCTTAGCGTTGGCGTTCGTGAACAAGCCGCGGATACGGCGATTCTGTCCGGTTTGTCGGGAAACCGGAGGTAATCCGGATGGTTGCCATACTTCTGGGGGGCGGTTTTCGGCGGTCCGGACTTTTGTCCGTGACTGTGAAGACAATCCAGCAGCATCAAGCAGTCAGGCAGCCCGCAAAGAGAATTAGTGAGAAAAAACTATAGAAGTTATCTCATAAACACTTTCAACGCACTGAGCGGTTGAAACTTATGGTGAATGACGTAAATCAGGAGCATGGACCTCACCGACGCCCAATGGGCGTTGCTCGAACCGTTGTTTCGTCCCAAACGTCGAAAGGATGGGCGGGGCCGACCGTGGCAGGATACGCGAGCGGTGCTCAACGGTGTCTTTTGGGTTTTGCGCACCGGCGCTCCTTGGCACGATCTGCCCCGTCGTTATCCTCCCTATCCGACCTGTCATCGCCGCTTCCCGCAGTGGCAGCGCTCGGGGTTGCTCACCCGACTGCTCCAGAAACTGGCCGAAGACTTACGCGACCGCGGGAAGCTGGATTTGAGCGAATCCTTCATCGACGCCAGCTTCAGTTCGGCGAAAAAAGGGGCTCTGCTGTCGGCCCTACTCGCCGCGGCAAAGGCAAAATCATGGCGATCAGCGACGGCCATGGTCTTCCTCTCGCCGTACACGTGGCCAGCGCTTCGCCTCATGAAACAAAACTCGTGGAGCCCACCATCGAGCGGTGCTTCCTCCCCGAAACTCCCGAACGGTTGATCGGTGATCGCGCTTACGACAGCGACCCCCTGGACACACAGATTCGCGAACGCTTCGGCGTGGAACTGGTTGCTCCACACAACTGCGCACGAAGCCGGAAAGCAACACAAGATGGCCGCGTGCTGCGCCGCTACCGGCGTCGCTGGAAAATCGAGCGCTTGTTCGCGTGGCTTCATAATTTTCGTCGCGTCGTCATTCGCTGGGAATACTACCCGGAGAATTTCCTCGGAATGGTGCAGCTCGCTTGTGCTGTAATCCTCCTGAGGTATTTATGAGATGGCTTCTAGTGTCATCACGTTTTATTTTTATTTACTTTCGCTTGAGTACCCGCGGACGCTTTCCTCTTCAATTTGATCTGATTGTACTCAACGGCAGCACGGATGAGATTTTTTAGAGCGCGCTCATTAATCTTATCACCCTCGAACAAATCGATTGCTCGCCAGGCGTTGCCTCCGAGGCCCGCGTTGAAAAGCCTGTCAGGATCCGGGAGGCTCGCCCCGTGGGAAAAGGTAAGCTTCACCTTATCTTTGTGGGCGTTGCCGACCGCGATTATTCCGTCGCGAGACCACACTGGGCTCCCCATCCACTTCCATTCCTCGATGATCTTCCGGTCGGCCTCAAGGATGCTCTTCCGGATGTTGGCCAACGTTTTGCCACGCCAGTCCGTCAGTTTTGCGATCAGTTCGTCGATTCGTTCCGATGGATTCATTGGATTTTATGCCTTCAATTCTGTTCTCTTTGAAAAAAGCCGTCGAAGGACATGGCCTTTCCACATCCAAAGTCCCGAAAGGAGCAATACAGGAAGAAAGACATACCGAACAGTGGGGGCGTAATTTGGAGTGTCCGAAGGTGAATCATAAATGTAACCGAGTATCGGAATGCCACAGACGATGTGAATCCAGCGAACAATCGAACGTTTGGTGGCCTCTTTCATGATTAATTTGTCCTCCATTTATCAGCGATACCGCGTCATTTACTCTGGCCTATCGGCCGAAGATACGCGGTTTGTCTAGGAAACAGCAATGACCAGGACAGTGGCGTCGTCCTCAAACTCGCCGCCGCAGAAATCGGTGACGCGGTCCAGCAAACAATGGTGGAGCGCCTCCGCCGACAGTTGACGGTTGCAGAAGGATGCCTCGGTCAAGCGCTTTTCGCCAAACTCCTCGCCGTTTCCATCCGCCGCCTCGCTCAGGCCATCCGTAAACATCACCAGGCGGTCTCCGGGCCGCAAGGCGATTTCGCCCTGATCGTAAACGCTCTCCTGGAAAGCACCCACGATCAGGCCGCCTTGCTCCAGGCGTACCTGAACCCCGTCTTCGCGAGTCAGAATCGGTGCGTTGTGGCCGGCGTTGGCGTACTGCAGGGTTTTGCGGTCGATATCCAGCAGGCCGTAAAACAGGGTGATGAACTTGTCCTCCTTGGTGTTGTGCCACATCACGCGGTTGACCTTTTCCACCAGTTCCTTGGGCGATGTGTTCTCGGCCGCTAGCGCCTTGACAACTGCCTGGAGGTTGGACATCAGCAGAGCGGCTGGCATTCCCTTGCCGGACACGTCGGCGATGCAGAGCCCCAGCCGGCTGGCGCCAAATTTGATAACGTCAAAATAGTCGCCTCCGACGATGCGCGCCGGCCGGCAACTTCCCGAAATCTCCAGACCGGGCATCCGCGGAATTTCCTTGGGCATGAGCGCCTGCTGGATTTCCCTGGCTTCCGCATACTCCTGGGCCTGTTTTTGAAGACGCAAGCTGGGCGTTTCAATACCGAACTGCCTGGCGTACTCAGAGTTGAGGCGAGGCCAACCGAATTTCATTGCCTCACCAGCAACAATGCGGCCGATGGGAGTTCCAATGAGAAGCCGATCCAGAACATCGAAACAAATGTGCCACCCGGCGGCACTCATTGAGATGAAGCGGCGATCGATGGTGTGCCACAGCGTCAGGCGCGTGCCGCCATCGAAGGCTTCGAGTTCCCACCGCATATCGCCGTACTCAAGCACCTTGGGGGCGTCGGCCCGCGTCACCCTTGTCTCGATGGGCGTGGGCGTTCCCGCCCAGGTGAGCTTCACCGTAGTTCCAGCCGTACCCAGGCTCCCCTCGGTGTCGAAGGGCGCCCACTCGAGCAGATGCGCCGGGTCGGTAAGGGCCTGCCAGACTTTTTCGGGCGAGTGGCGCAGTTCCCTGACGAGAATGAGCGTCCACTTCTTCTCTCCATCCTTTCGTATCTGTGCCGCGTTGGCCGGACCCGGTGTGTACTGCTCGCGCTCCAGCATCTATCCTCCCCTTAGCCTCAATAGCGTGCCAGCTGCGTCAGCTGAATCAGGTTGCCGCAGGTGTCGTTCAGCATAGTAATGGTTGAGCCGGTCACGTCCTTGGGCGGCATCGTGAACTCCGCCCCGCGCGCCTTGATCCGCTTGTAGTCGCCCTTGACGTCGTCGGTGAAGAACATCGCCGCCGGCTGGCCCTGTTGAAACATCGCCTGCTGATACGCTTTGGCCGCGGGGTTGTTGTTCAGCGCCAACTGCAACTCTGTGCCGTTCGGCTCCTCGGCCGACGCCACCGTCAGCCAGCGATAAGGGCCCTGGCTGAAATCGGTCTTCTTGGCAAAGCCCAGTACCTCCGTATAGAAGCGCAGGGCCTTGCTCTGGTCGTCCACGTATACGCTGGTCACTTTGATTTTCATTTCTCTTCTCCTATGTCACGACCGCGGTTTGGGCCGCGTGGTCTTTTTTTTGTCTTCCTTTTCGCCGGTGCTGATTGATCCATGCGGTCGAGGTGGCGTTCAAGAGCATCCACATGATCGGACCAGAACCTTCGGAACCGATCGAGCCAGGCATTCACCTCCTGAAATGGTTCAGGTTTCAGCCGGTAGAGACGGCGCTGTGCGTCCACCGTGGATTCCACGAAACCGGCCTCGCGCAGCACTCGCAGGTGCTTTGACACGGTCGGCTGTGGCATACGAAGTTGACGCTCGATCTCTCCAACCGACTGTTGTGACGAGACCAGGAGGCTCAATATAGCGCGGCGGTTCGGCTCTGCAATGATTTCGAACACAGATTCCATGCTTTTAGTATACGCCATAGAGCATATACGTGTCAAGGTATATTAAGGCAGGGCCCCAGGCAAACGGTTTCAGCCGGTGTGCGGGGATGCACCGTCCTATGTGTTTTTAGTGGGAGCGATTCAGAGCGCTGCGTGCTCCGACCGCCGTGGGGATGAACGCAACAGTGCAGTAGCTTTTGTACGTTGAGTTGTGGGTTTAAGCTGTATGAGCCAATCATTCCTAAATGGTTTGGAAGGGATGGCGGGGACGACGGGACTCGAACCCGCTGCCTCTGCCGTGACAGAGGCGCATCGTACCTGGGCCCAATGCATAAGGAAACGAATTCGTAAGGAGGAGCAATGAAAAAACGCAAACTCGGAAAAAGCAATCTGGAAATCCCGGCTATCGGGCTCGGGTGCATGGGAATGAGCTTTGGATACGGCCCCGCGGTGGACAAGCAGGAAGGGATTTCGCTGATTCGGGCGGCCGTCGAACGCGGCGTCACGTTTTTCGATACGGCAGAGGTGTATGGCCCGTACACAAACGAAGAACTCGTGGGCGAAGCGCTCGCTCCACTTCGCGAGCAAGTGGTGATCGCAACGAAGTTCGGCTTTGCACCGGATCCCAACGGTGGACCAAGGTGGAGCGCTCTAAACAGCCGGCCAGAGCACATCAAGGAAGCCGCCGAGGGCTCGCTCAAGCGACTCAAGACCGATGTCATCGATTTGTTCTATCAGCACCGCGTTGACCCCAATGTGCCGATCGAAGACGTTGCAGGAGCGGTGAAAGAGCTGATTCAGCAAGGCAAAGTGAAGTACTTCGGACTTTCTGAAGCGGGGATAAAGACGATCCGCCGCGCACACAAAGTTCAACCCGTTACTGCGCTGCAAAGCGAATACTCGCTGTGGTTCAGAGAACCTGAAGCGGAAGTGATACCGACCCTCGAGGAACTCGGGATCGGGTTCGTTCCATTCAGTCCTCTTGGTAAAGGTTTCCTTACCGGAAAAATCAGCGAAGATACGCAATTCGATAAAAGTGATTTCCGCAACATCGTCCCACGCTTTACGCCAGAGAACCGGAAAGCGAATCAGGCGTTGGTGGATCTGATTGGCACATTCGCGCAACAGAAAAAGGCGACGCCTGCCCAGATTGCTCTCGCATGGCTGCTTGCGCAGAAACCGTGGATCGTGCCAATCCCAGGCACGACCAAGCTGCATCGGCTCGAAGAAAACATCGGAGCCGTTGATGTGAAGCTTTCGCCCGAAGATCTTCGCGAACTGGAGACCGCAGCGTCAAAGATCGCGGTGCAAGGTGCTCGCTACCCGGAAGAGTTGCAAAAAATGGTGGGCCGCTGAGGAACAGATAACGAAAGGCGAGGTAAAACAATATGCGCCTTCTCTGCACGACCAGTTCAATGGCTCCAAGCTTTCTCTCGCGAGCCGCGCGCTTCGCGATCAATACGATCTCCCGTCTGCCCGGTTTGGCCGCTGTGTTTCTGATAGCCTACCCGGGCGCGCTCTTAGGCACCAACGATTCTTTTCCTACGAATTACGTCGCCGGAACTCTGATTCAGCTCAATGACAACGGTGCCTGGTCTTGGTTTATGGATCCGCGCGTCATCGTGGATGATGGCAAACTGATTGCGGGTTCGGTGCGCGCGATCGGCACGTTCCAATCAGGCGCTTCCGACCCGCGATGGGGCAACGTCGAAATAGCAGTCTACGACATCGCCGCAAAAAAGACCGCCACAATTGTTCTGCATCCGCATCTCGAGCAAGATGATCACGACGCGCCCGCCTTCCTTGTGCGGCCCGACGGTCGATACACGGCGATGTACTCGAAGCATGCCGCCGAGCGGAAGATGTATTACCGCATCTCCGAACCTCACAATCCGCTCGTTTGGGGCCCGACGCTGAGCGTTGAAACGCCCGGTGCCGACGCCAACTATGCCGGCAACAACGATACGTACGCCAATCCGTTTCGCCTGCCGGACGGGCGCATCGTCAATTTCTACCGCGGATTCCATCACGAGCCCAATTACATGGTCTCGAAAGATGAAGGTCAGACGTGGACCTATGGCGGCCACTGGCTCTACGGTAAAGGTGGCTATAGCCCGTACCTGAAGTATGCCGACGACGGCAAAGGTACGGTTCATTTCGTCGCCACCGAGGATCATCCTCGCAATTTTGACAATAGCGTGTACCACGCCTATTTGCGGAACGGAACCATCTACCAATCAAACGGGACGCCCGTCGGTCCGTTGAGCACATCGACCGACGCAAAAATCGCCACTTGGGAGCTCACCAAAATTTTCCAGGGAAATCCGGATAACGTGGCGTGGATGATTGATTTGGAATTGGACCGGGACGGCCATCCCTACGTCCTGTTTTCTTGCCAAATCGATGGGCGAGGCTTGCCGCGCGGTCAGGGTGGCATTGACTTGCAGTATCACTACGCGCGCTGGGACGGCGCTGCCTGGCATAGCGAGGAAATCGCTCACGCGGGCAGGCGCCTGTATCCTGGCGAAGACGATTATTCGGGTTTGGGCGCACTCGACCCCAAGAATCCGGACATCGTTTACATTTCGACCGACGCCGATCCGGTGAGCGGCGCCCCGCTCGCCAGCCAGGCGGACCACCGCAGACACTACGAACTGTTTCGTGGCACACGCGAGCAACAGTCAGGTAGCTGGAAGTGGACTCCGATCACGCGCAACTCCACCTACGACAATCTGCGCCCCGTCATTCCCAAGTGGAACGACCCCAGAACCGCGCTCGTGTGGATGCGTGGCTCCTACTCCAACAACCACGGAGAATGGACCACGGCCGTAGTCGCCGTTATCCTTCCACCCAGGTAGGAAGAAGAGCGAGGGGATGACCTTAAGTCAGATGGACGTCAAGTAGTGAAAGCCAATATTGGAGGGATTGCAGGGCAAAACCGCAAAAGATGAGTGCGATACCGAAAGCTCCAAGCCGCCTCTCCGGGAGATTGTCGGCGTAATATTCGATATAAGGATTGAAGGTCACTCCCACGCCGGTGACGATGCCGGTCACCAGCCCCACGCGAATCGCAAAAGACCAGGCGTGGTCCACATGATGGATGAAAGCGCTACAGATCAGGGCCGTGACCATGTAGCTGACTGTGCGGACGACAATTCCCCAAAAGTGACGACGCGTGAGCCGCGGGCGGCGCGACGCTTCATAGTCGAGGGCAGGACGCATGCCGCGAGAGTAGGCGAATACCTGGCCCACGGTAATGAGAATGGCAAAGGCGATTGCGAATCCAAAGCCCAAAATCCTGTACAGGCCAGCTCCGAAAGCTAACCCCCGTATGGCGGAAAACAGCCCTTCCCAAGGCAAAGAGTAATGATCCAGCCCACGAGCTGCCCGGCTGAGTTCAATCGCCAGGGTGATACCGGTGGCGATACCGGAAGACAGGCCAAAGAACAGCCCAAGGCCTAGGCCGTAGCCGATGCCGAAAACAACGGAGTAAGTCACCGCGCGGGTAATCAGCCGCAGCGGGCCGTGTTGCCCACCCAATAGGTCGTAGGCCAAATAAAGACTACCCAGCACATCCAAGGCAAGTACCCGTAATGCTGACGAGCGCGACAGTGTGGTGATCTACTTGAGAATTGTAGGCCTAAAACGTTACTGACTAGCGGTCTGGTCTGGCTTCGATAGACGCCCTCAGCGCTTTTGTGACTTCGCCAGCAATATTGTCCTGGACCATCAAGATGCCGGGTTCAACGCCATTCGAGTTCCCTTGCACTACAGCTTTCTTGAAAGCGACGACGCGGAGGGTTTCAAACTGCTGGACCGGCTGATCGGTTGGAGCCGCGCCGAGAGTCTATATGTGGTCCTTGACCTGCACGCCGCACCGGGCGGACAGACGGGTGCGAACATCGATGACAGCACCGGATATCCGTGGCTTTACCAGAGTCCGCAGGAGCAAGAGCACCTGATCGCGATCTGGCGGCGGCTGACGACGCACTATCGTGATGAGCCGGCCGTGCTCGGATACGACTTGCTCAATGAGCCGATTCCGCATTTCCCCAGGCTGGCGCCTTTGAATCTTTCGCTTGAACCGCTCTACAAGAAGTTGTCGGGGGAAATACGAAAGGTTGATGCCCACCACATTCTCTTTCTTAGTGGCGCGCAGTGGGACACTAACTTCTCCGTCTTCGGCAAGCCTTTCGATGCGAACACCGCATACACTTTCCACAAATATTGGACGGCGCCGGATGAGAGCGTAATACGGCAATACATTGATTTCCGCGAACGCTATGACGTGCCGATCTGGATGGGCGAGTCCGGGGAAAATACCGATGAGTGGATCGCGCAATTCGCGAAAACGCTTGAGAAAAACAACATCGGATGGGCTTTCTGGCCGTATAAGAAGATGCAAAAGCCTTCGGCGATCGTCAGCATTATCCCGCCTGCCGATTGGGAAAAGATCGTGGAGTTCGCAAAGCTTCCGCGGGGCACAGGGCACGTGGAAGAACGGCTGAAGGCCCGTCCAGAGCAGGAAACGATCAACCGTGCTTTCGCCGATCTGCTGGAGAGTGTTCGCCTGCAAAAGTGCCGCGTGAATGAGGGATATTTAAGAGCGCTGGGGATGAAGTCAGATGTTGCGCCGGTCAGTGCGGAGGGCCGGCGAACTGAACCGTGCTTCAATCTTTAATTCACTCGATGCGTGAGCCCGCTGGCCTCAGCTTCGCCTGGCGAGGACCGATTCGCTCCCTGAAATTGACATGTTTGGATGTTCCAGTGGTGGCAGGATACACTGGCGGACTGATTTTGCGAAGGAGGGCGCATGCGGGCGGTGGTGACGGGGGGAGCGGGGTTTCTGGGGTCGCATCTGTGCGAGCGCTTGCTGAATGAGGGATGGGACGTCCTGGCGCTGGATAACCTGATCACTGGCGTCGATTCCAACGTCTCGCAGCTAATGAATCATCCGAAGTTCCGCGTCGCGCGCGGAGACGTCTCTAATTACATCGATGTGGCAGGTCCAGTGGATTACGTGTTGCATTTCGCATCCCCTGCAAGCCCGGTGGACTACCTCAAGCTGCCCATCCAGACCCTGAAGGTCGGCGCACTAGGCACGCACAACGCACTGGGCCTCGCACTTGCCAAGAATGCGAAGTTCTTTCTGGCTTCGACGAGTGAATGCTACGGCGATCCGGAAATTTCACCGCAACACGAGGAATACTGGGGACGTGTGAATCCCATCGGGCCCCGTGGCGTTTACGACGAAGCGAAACGCTACGCCGAAGCGATGACCATGGCGTATCACCGGTATCACAAGGTGGACACGCGTATCGTGCGAATCTTTAATACCTATGGGCCGCGGATGCGGCTAAACGATGGCCGCGCATTGCCCAACTTTGTGTATCAGGCACTGAGCGGCAAGCCACTGACGATTTATGGAGATGGAAAACAGACGCGCAGCTTTTGCTATGTGTCCGACCTGATCGAGGGGATCTATCGACTGATGATGTCGGACGAGCATTTGCCGACAAACATCGGCAATCCGCAGGAGATTACGATTCTGGAGTTTGCCGAATGCATCCGGAAGCATTTTGACAATGCGCCGCCCCTTGTTTTTGAACCGCTGCCGCAAGACGATCCGAAGCGGCGCTGCCCGGACATCACGAAGGCGAAGCGTGTCTTGAAGTGGGAGCCCAAGATCGGCCTGGAAGAAGGACTGAAGCTAACGCTGGCATACTTCAAGGAAGCGTTTCACAAGAAATGAAGGAGTAGGGATAGAACTATCTATGGAGACTGGGGTCCGAAAGAGGGCTCTAGTCGCGGCCGAAGGAGTAATATTCGAAGCCCTTTTCGCGCATGCCCTGCGGCATATAAAGATTGCGGCCGTCGATCACCAACTTGCGGGCCATGAGTTTTCCGGCGCGATCCCAATCGAGCTTGCGGAAAACATCCCACTCAGTGCAAACCAGGGCGGCATCCGCGTCCTGCAAAGCTTGGTAAGCGTCCTCGTGATAATGGACCTGCGGGAAGAGCGCCTTGGTGCGCGGCATGCCTTCGGGGTCGGTGGCATGCACGACGGCACCTTCTTCGAGAAGGCGCTTGACAACTTCCAGCGCGGGAGCGAAGCGGATGTCGTCAGTGTTGGCCTTGAACGCCAAGCCGAGGACGGCAACGCGTTTGCCTTTCACCACCCATAGTGCCTGGCGGATTTTTTCAAAAAAACGGTCGATGCGCTGTTTGTTGACGCGCTCCGTGGCCTTCAGGATGTCGAAGTCCACGCCGACGGAGGCCGACAAGTGGATGAAAGCTTGCACATCCTTCGGGAAGCAGAAACCACCGTAGCCCAGCCCGGCCTTGAGAAATTGTCCGCCGATGCGCGCATCAAGTCCCATGGCGTGGGTGACTTCTTCCACATTCGCGCCGATTTTTTCGCAGAGATCGGCAATCACGTTGGCATAACTGATTTTTAGCGCGAGAAAAGAATTGGATGCGTGCTTGATGAGTTCAGCGCTGTTGATGGTGGTGACGAGGAACTCGGCTTTGCGGCCCGGGGGGCACGTTCCATTGTGCACCGGGCAGCGGAAACTCCGTTCGAGAATCGGACGGTAGATCTCGCGCAGTTCCGCAGCGGAGGAAGGATCCTCGACGCCGACAACAATGCGGTCGGGATGAAAAAAATCCGCGACGGCGGTGCCTTCGCGAAGAAATTCGGGATTGGAGGCGACGCGGAATTTTACATCGCTTTTTTTGGAATAGGCGGCAAGGGCGCGGCTAAGTTCGAGCCCGGTGCGCGCAGGCACAGTGCTCTTCTCGACGACGAGTTTTGGCGATTTTGCTTCCGCAGCGATTTGCCGGGCTACGTTATCAATCGCCGAAAGGTCTGCCTCGCCGGAATCTTTCGGAGGAGTGCCGACACAGATGAAGATGGCGTCCCCAGAGCGGATGGCTTGACCGGCATCGGCGGTATAGGAAATTTTTCCGGCTTTGTGAGCTGATGCGAGAATCTGATCAAGGTGATGCTCGTAGATTGGTACGCCACCGGCGTTGAGCTTTGCGATGCGCTCGCCATCGATGTCCGTGCAGACTACTTCGTGTCCGGCTTCGGCAAGACAAGCCCCGGTGACGAGACCTACGTAACCACAACCGATAACTGAAAGGCGCAAAGCGAACCCTCCAAAGCACTAGCCTATGCGAAACGGAACCCAATTGCTCATCGTGAATGATTCGAAGCTAACCTCTTTCCGCTTTTCCCATCAACAAGCCTCGCAGCCCTAGAAGCACTAGGCGCGGCTGGCGGCGGACCACATTCCACAGTAGACGAGTGGATTCGTCGCGATTGATTTCGCCGAGCGATTGCCGCGTCGAAGCGTCCAGCAAATCCACCAATTGCGAATAGTCCCTTTGCTGAAAATTATGCAGTGCGCGGCGGATGAGCCAATGCGTTCCCAGTTCACGCCGCAAGGCGGCAAGCTCGCGGCTCTTGCCATTCTGCAAAAGCGCCTGCGAGACGCCGAGCGCCCCGCGGAATCCGGTGACGATTCCCCCGACAGTTGAAACTTTGACCTGTGCCGCAGCATCACCCACAAGATAGACCTCGCCGTTTCCAATCCGGCGGCGAACCGGCACCCATCCGCGATACACGGGGATGCGCGCACCTTGCCATTCGAGCGGCTCCAGATGCTTTTTTTCCAGGAAGCGTTCGAAGCAGCTTTTGGTGTCGCTGCCGTGCTCACCGATCACGCCGACGGCGCCGCGTTCCGCCGATTCAGGAATCAGCCAGTAAAAATAAGGCGTGTCGTCCGGCACGAACCAGACGCGCGTGGTGTCGGGAGGACAATCTTTCGGCAGGCGCACGATGGCCTGAACGAGCGGCACAGTTTCAACCGGAGGCCAGCCGGAGGCGCGCGCCACGCGGCTCGCTGCGCCATCCGCACCGACGACGCTGTCCGCGTGCAATTCCCCATGTTTGCCGCCGGATTCGACGTCCAGCCGCAAGCCGCGCGCGTTCGGACCGATTCCCAAGAAACGCGTATCGAACGATAGCGTCGCGCCGGCTTGCTCGGCCTCGCGGGCCAACGCCGAAATCAAGCGTGAGCGCTCGATGATGAGATCGGGCTTGTTCAGGGCGATTTGCGCCGAGCGGCCATCGGTGAAAAGCTCGAAGCGGCGAATTTCATTGATGATGCTCTTGCAGGCGGCAGCGCCCATTTGGTGCCGGAAATGATCGGTGACAATCAGGGTGCGGGGCGCAGGCTCGAATTGCGGTTTTGATTCCAGCACGCGAACGCGCCGGCCACCGCGGGCCACGGTCGCGGCCGTGAAAAGCCCGGCAGCGGAGCCGCCGACAACGATAACTTCGCGGTCGTTTCGGCCAAGCCGGGGCTGTGCTTCTGTGTTTTCCACAGTTTCCGTGCTTTCTAAAGACGCGCGGTTCCCGAGAGTTTTGCTCATCAAGGCAACCACGCCAAAAATTTACCTTCTTCCCGCTCGACCCGTGTGGGGCTGCTCATGGCGTGAGTGAGCGGGCGCGCTGTAAGTATAACGAATCGAATATGAATGACCAACACGCGGGAGAGGCAATACTCGGAATGAAGCGTGCTTTTTGAAACGAACGGAAGTCTTACGGGGCGGGAGAAGGCTTGCCGGTCTGACGCTCGTAAGGCGCGCGCTCCAGATACACAACGCCGGCAAAAATCGTGCAGACGGCGATGGCCCCAACCAGGGAAGCCATGCGTGCCGAAAGATAACTCACGAGCACGGCCGCGCCACCGCCCATTGCGCCGAGCAGATACAGGGTAAGGACGGCGCCGCGATGCCCAAAGCCAAGATTTGAAAGCCGGTGAGCTGCGTGGTCTTTCCCGGGAGTGGCGAAGGGCAGCAGACCCCGGCGCGAGCGGGAAATCGTGACCAGCGTGGTGTCGAAAATCGTCACGCCCAGGATCAGAACCGGCGCAAGCCATGCGGAAAGATGATTGGAGTTCTCAAGCCGCAATTTTAATCCCAGCGTGGCCATCAGAAAGCCAAGAAACATGGCGCCACCGTCACCCATAAAAATTTTCGCGGGTTTGAAATTCCAGCGGAGAAACCCGGTGGCCGCGCCAAGAACTGCGGCAGCCAGCGTGGTTACAAGAGTCTGGCCGTTCAGGTAAGCAAGCATCGCGAAAAAAACCGATGCCATGGCGGCGACGCCTGCGCAGAGGCCGTCCATGTGATCGAGGATGCTGAACGATGCGGTAATTCCCACGACCCAAACAACCGTGAGCATCGCATCGAGGAAATCCCCGCTCCGTCCGCCCAGGAGCACGGTGAAAAACTGCGCGCGAATTCCGCTGACTAGGAGGATCGCCGCCGCCAGCGGCATGCCGACAAAGAGTTTAACCTGGTGATGGAGCAGCCCCCTGTCGTCGAGGATGCCAACAGTCGCAACCAGCGTCGCGCCGATGAGAATACCCACGATTTGCGCGCGTGCGGGGCCATTGAAAGCAAAGAGCACCGCAATCACCACGGCGGCGTACATTGCCAAGCCGCCAAGGAGCGGAATTGGCTTGAGATGAACTTTGCGGGGCCCCGGCAGATCGACCATTCCTACGCGTAACGCAAGCGCGCGCACGGGAACGACGAGCACCAGCGACCCAAATAGCGCGATGAAAAAAGCGAGCAAGCCTGCGGCCATGCAACCTCGTTTATCAGGTAAGCCGAACCCGGCCAGGCTGGTGCAGCCGGCATCTCACGTGATTCTCACCGGGTTGGGGGCCCGGCTCCCAAGTCGAACCAACAAATCAGCTGTCCCACGCAGCACGAACACGATACTGCGATTTTAGTTTTGCAGCAATCGCTGGAAAGACACCTAATGCGCGGTGCGTCAACGTTCAGTCAACATGCGGGTGAAAATGCGCTTCACTTCCTCTTTGTCGCGAGTGGCGTAGTACCAGTCGATGGTGCGTTTGAGGCCTTCGCGGAAGAGAACCTTTGGCTCCCAGCCGAGAAGTTTCTTGGCGAGAGAGTTGTTAGCGACGCGGTTGAGCGGGCCGGTGGGCATGTCTTTGCGGAGCTTGATCTCGGCTTTGTGTCCCGTGAATTCACAAACCATTTTGGCGCAATCGATCACCCGGATGCGTTCCATCGTTCCGAGGTTAATCGCCGTGCCATCATTGATTTTTTCCCCGGCCAGAATGGTGCCTTCGACAATGTCGTCAATGTACGTCCAATTGCGGATTTGCGTGCCGTCGCCCCAAACTTCAAATGGGTCTTGTCCCAGAAACGCGCGCGCAATCATGGCGATGACCGCGTGATTCTCAACGCCACGCGGGCCATAGACCGTGAAATAGCGGCATGAAGCGGCTCCCATTCCGTGTTCCTTCGCGTAGGCCTGCAGCGTAAATTCGCCCATCAACTTGGCCCAGCCATAAGTATTGTCGGCGTCATTCGGACCTTTGGTGAGGTCTTCCGTGAGATAGAGTTCCTTCTGCGTGTCCGACTGCAGAAAATTTGGATACACGCAGCCGGAGGAAGCGAACACCACTTTTTTCACTTTGGCCTTGAGCGCTTCGGCAAAGACCAGACCATCCAGAAAAAAGTTTGACGCAGGGCCGGCTTGATGGAGGTCCACGTAACCGCGCCCGCCGTGATCCGCGGCGAGATGGAAGACCGTGTCGACGCCCTGCATGGCGGCGCGGGCCACGCCGGGCTCCCGCAAATCGGCCTGCAAAAAATCCACTTTGCCCGTGCCGAGGTGCTGCCGAATGTTACCGAGATGGCCGCTGGTCAAGTCATCGACGATGCGAACCTTTTTCGCGCCTCGCGCCAGCAGTTGATCGGTAAGCGTCGAGCCGATGAACGACGCTCCACCAGTTACGAAAACTGTCTTTCCCGCCCAAAATCCGTCCGCCGTCGTCACGCGAGCGCAGCCTCCTTAATTCTTCTGGTCAACCGCCAGCTGATCGATGATTGTCACAAATTTTTTCAGTTCCTCGACTCTATCATAGTCGGGAGCAGCGGCTCGCGCTGCTTCACCCATGGCCTTCAGTTTCTTGGGGTCGGAAGCGAGGGCGCGCACAGCGCTCACAACTTCCGCGGGGCGGTCAGGGTCAGCAGCTACCGCAAAGCCGCGCTGAACTCCTAACGACGCTGCATCCGTTTCCTTTGGGGCCACCGCGAGAATCGGTTTTCCCGCCGCCAGAATTCCGTACATTTTGCTGGGCACCACCACGCCTTCCAGCCCCCGCTTCACTGTGATCACGTGGGCATCGGCGGCGGCAAGCACCGACGGGATTTTGCTTGCCGGGAAGAACTCTAAAAAACGGACATTGTCGGCGCCCGCGGCTGCCGCTTCGATTTGAGAGCGTTGTGCACCATCGCCTACGAACACGAGGCCCACACCCTCGTTTGCCAGATGGCGAGCCGCGGTGACCAGCGTGTTCCAAGCGCCGTAGAAACCAAGGTTGCCCGCGTGAACCAGGACAAACGAAAAATCTCCGCGAATGGCGCGAACAACGGCGGGATCGAGGACAGGAAGGGGCGCGCCCGCCGAGAGAATATCGGCTCCGTCGCGAACGATTACTACGCGAGCCGGAACCACGCCCTTGGCGATGATGCGTGCGCGCATGTCTTCACCTAGAACGATCACACGCGACGCGCGACGCAGTGCCCAGCGATGGAGCTTTTCCCAGAATCCCGCAAGCATGCCTGGTCGAACGATCGAGCCTGCCACGGCCATATCTGGGTACAAGTCACGGATGTTGTAAACATACGGTTTGCGTTTCAGCAGGGCAACGATCGCGCCAACGATGCCTTGAAAAGGTGGATCGGTCATGGCCACGATGGCATCGCAGGACACAAAGAGCGCGCGAGGAATCGCCAGTGCGACGTAGCTGAGGTAATTCAGCACGCGTTTTTTCATGCTGAAACGCGGAAAGTCGGTCGAACCGGCACGAACGATGCGCACTCGGTCCACAATTTCAGTTTGGTACGGGCGCCATGGGCGTCGCTCTGTGGGATCGTAGGATGGGCGCCCGCAGAGCACCGTCAGGCCATGCGAAGAGGAGAGAGCTTCCACGACGGTATGAGCCATCTTGGCGGTCGCGGAAGTATCCGGCGGGTAATAGAGATTCAGCAGCAGGATGCGCACGGAGAGATTGTACTGAGTTCTGCCTCTGTGCGGGGTGCGGTAGCTCAGCGATTTTAAGCGGGCTTTTTGAAGATCGGCGCAGCCGCGCGGGCTAGCTCATGAGCGGTTGGCTTTTTCTTCGGTGGTTTCTTGACTTCGCGCTTCCCTCTGTCTTTGTTTCCCATGGCGGACAGCTTGCCACACTTCGCTGCCGTTGGCTAGTAGCAGCCAAATCCGAAGCTCGAGGTTGAAGACGCTATCGTCGTGAGATGAGAAAATCGCCGATGACCAGCGCATCCATCTGCGTTCGCAGGAAGCAATCGACGGCTTCTTCGGGTCGGCAGACAATGGGCTCATTGTCGTTAAAGGAAGTGTTGAGCACTACGGGCACGCCTGTAAGATCGCGGAAGGCGGAAATGAGCGCATGATAGCGGGGATTAGCCTCGCGGGTGACGGTTTGCAGCCGGCCCGTGCCGTCCACATGCGTTGGCGCCGGAATCTTGTCGCGTTTCTCCGGGCGCACGGAGTAGGCCAGGGTCATAAACGGCGAGGCGTGCGACTTTTCAAAATACTCCGCCGTAGCTTCCGCGAGGATGGAAGGCGCAAACGGGCGAAATATTTCACGGTGCTTGATTCGGCTGTTGAGAATGTCCTTCATTTCCGGACGCCGCGGGTCGGCGACGATGCTGCGATTGCCCAGCGCCCGCGGCCCCCATTCGGCGCGGCCTTGAAAGCACCCGAGTATCTTTCCATCAGCGACGATGGCGGCGCTGCGGCGCGTCAGTTCCTCTTCGGCTAGTTCGATGATGCAATAGCCATCTTGTGCTAGGCCGCTCGTGTCGATGGCACGGCGGATTTCTTCGCGCGAATGCCCAGGTCCCCAGTAGGCGTGATCCATTACAAAAGAACGAGGCTTGCCCAATTTCTGATGCCATACATAAAACGCCGCGCCCACCGCAAGCCCCGCGTCCCCCGCCGCTGGATGGACGTAGACCCGTTCAAACCCGGTGCGGTCGAAAATTTTGCCGTTAGCGACACAGTTGAAAGCCACTCCACCGGCCAGACATACAGCCTTAAGGGGTGTGTGCAACCTCTTCAAGGTCAGCAGGCGAAAATAAACCTCCTCCAGCCGCGCCTGCAGTGATGCCGCCAGGTTGCGATGACGCTGGTCGAGAGGTTCTTCCGGAGAGCGCGCGGGGCCCAGTCTGCGTGACATTTCCTCCGAGAACAGTTTCCCTAGCGCGGGCATTTTGTCGCTTTCGGCCCACACCATCTCCGGCCCGGTGCGGTGATGCGTGAAGTATTTGAGGCTCAAGTGGAAGCCGGTGAACTTGTGGTCTTGGCGCAGAATGTCGCGAAATACTTCAAGTTGCTCCGGTTGACCGTACGCGGCCAGTCCCATCACTTTGTATTCGTCACCGAACTTCGGAAAGCCGAGATACTGTGTGACTGCCGTGTAGTACAGGCCGAGCGAGTGCGGGAATGGAATTGCGCCGTCAATCTCCATGCGGTTGCCGATCCCCAAGCCCCACATGGTGCTCGCAAAATCGCCGAGGCCGTCGGCCGAGAGCAGGAACGCATGCTCGAATGGTGAAACGAAGAACGCGCTTGCCAGGTGAGCCTGATGGTGCTCAATGCGGTGAAACTTTGCCCCTAGCTTTTTGGGATCGGAATCAAATGCCGCGGCCAGCGCCTCCGGAATACCCGTGAATTTTGCAAGGACTTTGAGGCGTTCGCGCGCAAAGGACGGCATGCGCAGTGCATAGAAAAGTTTCGTGGCCAGCCTGGCGTATGGATTTCGCGGCACGGCGACGTGATCGATGTCCGAAAGTGTGAGGCCCGCTTCCTTCAGGCAATAGCGAATCGCTTGCGCGGGGAATCCCGCCGCGTATTTCACGCGATTGAAGCGTTCCTCCTCGACCGCGGCGATCAGTTGGCCGTCGCAGACAATCGCCGCAGAAGCGTTCCCGTGGTACGCATTGATCCCCAGAATGTTCATCGCGTGATTTGGAAGTGTACCCCAGCCGGAAGATTATGCCGCGAGGTGCCGGCGGCACCACTCATTCAGGACGTACAAGGACCAGGGGCGCGACCATGTGGTTTTTGCGGCAAGAAAATCCGTCCAAACGGAAGGAACGCCACCCTGGCGAAGATACGAGGCCAGCGGCGGCGCAGGGTCCGCGAAGCTTGCTTCGATGCGACCGCGCAACGGTCCGCGGAGCCATTCTTCCCACGGCAAAGTAAAGGTGCGTTTGCGCTGTGCAAGAATTTCCTGCGGGAGCAAATCGCCGAGGGCCTCCGCAAGCAATGCCTTTTGCGCACCGGGACGGCGGCGTGCCGTATCCGGCAGCGAGCCCACAAATTCAACCAACGGTGTGTCGAGGAGCGGCACCCGGACTTCAAGCGATCGCGCCATGCTCACCGTGTCCGTATCGCGCAGCAGCGTGCTTGCCATGTAGGTGCGCATCTCCAGCCAGGAAATTCCGCCGGCGGATTCGAGCTTTCGCGCTTCGTCCGCCGTGCGCTCCAGCCAGCCGAGCCAGGTCGGCTCCAGCGTCACGCCGTCAGCGCCCACCGTGCTCGGGCGAAACCGCGGTTCAATGACTCCTTCGAGCTGCCCAGGCGGGAAGAGCGTCCGCGCAAAATAATAAGGATGTGGCAAAGCGTCCGGATACGCCCACGCAGCCGCGGTTTTGCGCGCCGCGTCGGGTGAACGGTGTCGCGATGCGAGAACGGCAACGAGCGGAGCCGTCATTCGTCGCACGGCCGCGGGCACGAACCATGCACAGCGGATCAGTCTCGCAAGCCGCGGAGTATCCACAAAAGTGGGATAGCCTGCAAACAGCTCGTCTCCGCCCAGCCCCGATAGCGCCACTTTCAGACCAATCTGTTTCGCGGCCCACGACACAAAGTATGTGTTGATTCCATTCATGGTCGGCTGGTCGAGAGCAGCAAGAGCTTCATCCAAACGCGAAAGGATCGACTCGCCGCTTAAAGGCACTTCCGTGTGCTTGGTTTTGAACCGCTTCGCTGCCAACGCTGCGAGCTCTGCTTCGTCAAACGCCGTACCCGGAAACGTCAGTGTAAAACTCTCGATTCCGTGCCGTGCTTGAGCCGCAAGCCCCGCGATTGCGCCGGAGTCCAGCCCGCTGGAAAGAAACAAACCCACTGGCACGTCGGCAATCAGGTGTTTGCGCACGGCATCTTCAAGAAGCGGCCGCAATTTCTTCGCCGCCGAAGAAAGATCGCGCGGCCTATGCATGTCCCGCGCCGCGGGAGAAATCGTAGGGTCCCACCAGGGACGCGCGCGCGGCGTGCGGCGCCGCTCCGGCACATGCAGCAGCATGCGATGCCCCGGCGGAAGAGAAAACACTCCTTCCACAAGCGTAACGGGTTCCGAGACGCTTCCAAAAAGCAGATAGGCGGTCACGGCATCTTGCGACAGGCGCTTGGGAACGGCACCCGACGCAAGCAGCGCTCGAACTTCCGAGGCAAAGGCGAATCCGTCCGGCGTTTGCGTGTAATAGAGCGGCTTGATACCCAACGGGTCGCGCGCCAGGAAGAGAATCGGAGCCGTGGCATACCGTTGGCGGAGATCAAGCAGCGCCAAAGCGAACATGCCCCGCAGTTCGGTCAAGGAATCCTCGCCCCACTCTTCCCATGCGTGAACGAGAATTTCCGTATCCGACTGCGTTGCGAAGCGGTGGCCGCAAAGCGACAAGCGCTCTCGCAGGTCGCGATAGTTGTAAAGCTCGCCGTTGAAGACCACCGCCACGTCTTTGGTTTCGTTCCAGATGGGCTGATGGCCGCCGGCCAGGTCGATGATGCTCAGCCTGCGCATCCCCAGTGCGAGCCCCGGCGCGCGCGGATTTCCCGCAAGAAAGCCCTCGTCATCGGGACCGCGCTGGCGCATCGCGGCGGTCATGGCGCGAACGCGCGATTCTGCTTCCCTAGTCCGCGAAGCAAACGCGACGCCGCATATACCGCACACGCTATTGTTTGATTTCCGGCGCCGAGAAGAAGGTGGCACCCGCACGGATGGCGTGCTCTCGCAAATGGAAGCGCGGGATTCTCAGGCGGTGGTCCGCATACCAGGCGAGCCCGGCTCGCAAGAGCAGGAAGAACATCGCCGCCACGGCGGAGAGCACCAGATAGAAAAAAGATTCGCGCTCCAGCAGCAGGCTCCAGTCGACCGCTTCCTCCCAGCCCGGGTAGACCCTATCCATCAACGGTCGAAGATACAACCCGTTGAGGGGCAGCCGAGTCAGCCGAACATGTGCGAAGCGGTCGTAATTGTACTCGCGCGGATAGTTCGGGACGACGCTGATCGCCTCGGAAAACACGGCAGGATCCTGCAGTTCCTTGCGCGTTAAGTAATGGCCCTTGGCGTCCTTCATGATGACCCGGTAAGTCGGGTCCACGATGATCCAGCGATCGATAATCAGGACTTCAGCAATCACATGCTTGGTGGTGTGCTCGGGAGACAAAAGGAGCAGGCGGCGCACTCGCAGATCGGAGCTTCGCGCGAGATTCAGGAAGGCGTTCGTCGCCGTGCCGCAGACGTTCAACAGTTGGCGGTAAGTAAGCGTCATTTCCGGATCGCGTGTAGCAAGCTTGTCCGGATTGTTCGTACTGGCTCGCGATGGGTCGGCACGCATCCAGTTCAGAATGGCTTGGACTTTTTGTTCCGCGGGCTGGCTATTGGGGACAATTGCGTCGGAGAATCCGTCGAGATACCGGCGCACGGAGTATTCCCGGACGCACGAGTAAACCATCGCTACGAGCGCAGTGGCCAGCAGCAGGTTGCTGCTCCACCAGATGACACGGAACGTCCTATGTTGGCCCCTTGGCAAGCCGCTACTCCATCCGTTCCGATTCTGCCTTCATCGCCTGACGCGAAGCAAGCGTGGCGTACAACGTTTCCATCTCGCGAACGGGTTCATCCCATCCTAGTCGCGACGTGACCACCGCGCATCCAGCTGCCAGCCGCGCGCGAAGTTCCGTTTCATGCAGGATCCTCTCAATCGCGCCAGAAAGCGCCGCCGGGTCGTGGGGCACCACCAGCCCAGCCTCATCTGCTAGCAGTGGTGCAATCCCGCATTGCTCTGTCACGATCGCCGGAGTCCCTGCAGCTACCGCTTCCGCTGCTGTATTCCCGAAGTTTTCATTTTGCGACGGAAGCACGAAAACATCCGCATCCCGGTAAGCCGCCCACTTGGCCTCACCAAATACCGCACCCACGAATCGAACCTTGCTTTGAACGCCCAGTTGGCTGGCGAGCTCGGACAGTTTTGCTTTTTCGCCGCTTTCGTCAGGTCCTGCGAAGACTAGCGTCATTGGTATTCCTGTGGAGCGGCTCGTGAGCTCCGCGAATGCCCGCAGAAGCAAGTCCGGACTTTTCTTGGCGGATAGCCGCCCCAGAAAAAGGATCAACTTTTCTTCTGGCGAAATTCCGCGTGCTTTCCGGAATGTGCCTCGCGGGGGCCAGGATGCGGGCACTTCCACGCCGTTCCGCCGCAATAGCACTTTCGAGTGCGCAATGCCTCCGTCGGCGAGTTCCTCGCCTTCCTGCTTCGAAGTGACGATTACCGCGCTTGCCCCTTCGAGTAGCCGCCTTCCCCAAATCGTATGATACATCCGTTTCAGCAAGAGACTTCGCACAATGGGCACGAACATCCCGATGGGCTCGAGCACGTACGGCAGACCTCCCTTGCGGCTAGCCGCCGCAACTGCCGGGCCGAGCAAATCGTAGAGCCCGAATATGTGCACGACATCGAAATTCTGCAGCCGCGCCCGGCAGTATCGCTTGACCGCAGGATTCCAGCTCACGCTCCGGTAGCGCAGCCACGTTGGGATGTAGATTGCCTGCACGCCATTCTCATTCCGCCGCCAGCCAAACGGGGACCGTTCTGCCGTGATTTTTTCTTCCTGCGTTTCCACTCGTTTTTCCAGCCCCCAGTCCGCAGTAACGACGGTGACCTGATGGCCGCGTCTCGCCAAGCCTTCAGAGAGAGCGCGCACTTTCACCGGGGGACCGCCGAATTCCAGAAAGGGAGCGTACGTTTCCGTAACGTTCAGGATTCGCATTGTTCGCGGAGGATCTTTTTCAATGATTTCGCGAAGACGTTGAAGCGGAACTCGTGCTCCGCCCGCTGCTTCGCGCGCGCGCCCATCTCTTTCGCATGAACGGGGTCGGCTAGCAGGGTTTCCAGGCTTGTCGCAAGCTGGATCGGGTCGCCGTGCGGCACCAGATAACCGGTGACGCCATCCTGAATCACCTCGGGCGCGCCCCCGTGCAGGCCCCCGATTACCGGCTTGCCGCACGCCATCGCCTCCAGATAGACCAGGCCGAATCCCTCTCCCCGGCTGGGCAACGCAAAAATCTCGCACGCGGCGTAGCATGCCGCAATCTCCGAATAGGTCAGTCCGGTCAGGAAATGCACGTGGCGGTTCATTCCGGTTTGCTCCGCCAGATCCTCCAGCCAAGCGCGGTCGTCGCCCGCGCCCACCAGCGCCAGTTGCACCTCCGGCCTTTGCGTCAGGAGCCGGGGCAGCGCGGTGATCAGTGTGTCCATGCCTTTGTACCGTTCTGACGCCAGCCAGCGTCCCACACTCAGAATCACTCGTCCCGAAGGGAAGTTTTCCGGCAGCACGGGATGCGAGCCCGGGCTGATCAGTGCTTCGAATTGCGGATCGAGCCCCCACGGCAGAACGCGTATCCGCTCTTCCGGTACGCCTTGTTCCTCGGCCACGTGCGCCGCCGTATCCTTGCTCGGAACGAGAACTAAACTCGAATGCTGCAGCGCCACGCGCTGCAAGATCCCTAGTGGTTCCCAGACGTCCGCGCCATGCGCGCACACGATGCTTTTCATCCGTGGCGCGGCAATCCGCATCATTTGCACCACAGGAGCGAGATTTGGATGCGCGGCCAGGACTAGTTTTGCTTTGCGGCGCGCCGCGCGTAGCGCTGTCGCCGTGAATCGCCCTTTGGAGCGTTCGCACCCGGTGAACACAAATTCACGCCCCGCCAGTGTCATCCGGTGCAGCTCCGGGGAGTCATTCAAGGTGAGCAAGCGGCATTCCATGCCACGGCTGGCGGCAAATTCCGTCAGCACCGCCGCCAGGTGGCGGCCGGCTCGCTGCACCCCGCCGGGTGCGTCCAGTTCAGGGAAGAGGCCAATGACCACGGGCCGAGTCTGCCAAGCGCAGCGGCCAATGGCAAGCACGTATGCAAAACCTGTGTCGGAAAAGCCTAGCTAGGTCGCCAGGCTTGGTGGTCGGCAAATTCAGTGGATTACTGGCTGTCCGTCAAACTGTCAGAATTCGGGCGGCTGGGACGCTTTCTGATCCGGGGACACGGGCGCGGCCCGGGAAGAATCCTTTTCGGCCTGAAATGCTGCTTTCTTCAGATGAACGTCGCCGTCAACGTATGCGGTAAATTCAGTCCCTTGCGTGACAACCACATCTTTACCGGAAGCCAGTGGAAGAGTCCCTCCACCCGATGAACTCTCTTGGAAAGAGCGCACTGCGGCCTTTTCGTTGTTCTTGAGGCGGACGAAGTCAATGCTGAAAGCCAATTTTCCGCCGTGTCCCAGGCGTTTCTTGGGTTCTGCTTCCTTCACGATACCGGTGGCTGCCGCATCCTTCGGAATCACCGCAAGGCCGTCAACACTCACCTCTTCGGTCACTTGCAGATCCACCGCGTCTCCAACGTGTGCGGTCGCGGAAGAAATGGTCTTGCCAAGTCTCACATGAATCGGAGTGCCGTTGCGCAAAGTAAATTCAGACGGATTGGGTGGAGCGCTCGGAGCAGTTCCCGCGGTCGATCCCGGCGCGTCATATTGAGTGCGCTCTCGTACCGTCGGCGCTGGCTTGGCCAGCGGGGCCTTGGCGCCCGGCTTGTCCTTCAAGAGCAGGAGACTCTCTACGGGGACGAAACCCACTTCGCCCTTGGCAGTGCGCACACCGAAGTACACATCGTATCGACCGGTGATTTGCACCTGCTCCCCACACTGCAGCGTCGTCCGCACATCCAGCGTGGTCATGGAGCTGTATAGATAGACGTAGTCGCCTGTGCGTGGGCACTCTACCTGGCCCACGCTTTGCGCTTGTGCAATTGCGGGGCAAAAAATGCTGAGGAATAGAGCGAAATACTTGGCGTCGAATTTCATCTTGTACCTGCTGGTCCCAAAGTTGCCCGAAAACGGGAAGATGCCACGCTTCTATCTCAACGCAAGATGGTTCTCTCTGACAAGAAGTGTAACTACCGCATTTATATAAAGAGATACCATGGGAAATCGGCCGGACATCAGGAATGCTAAGGATCATCGGCGCTCTTCGATTAGTGAATCAGTTTCCGACTGCTCGACTCACCAGTCTCTGACAAGACTTGAGTGCGCTAACGCACGCGACCGCAAACTCGCGTTCCGCCTCAGGCGGCGACTTCACCTGGAGTATCTTAATCAGCAGTCTTGAGGCTAGTCCTCTTCGCTAGCAAGGCCAATCGCTGGTTGTGATTCATGGGCTCCCACGGGACAAGTTTCTCGGCAAGTACATCCATTCTGCGCAAAAGAGTCAACTCCACGAAAAGTCCCATAAAATCCAAGTCTCGGAAGACCAACGAGCCAGCCTCTCTCATCTTGTCGCGAATCCGCTCAAAATGAACTGGCATCTCGGTCCAGTGAAGGCTGGCACGGTGGTGATGGCAGAGGTGGTATCCTTCGTTCATGAAGTTCACCTCATCCACAACGGTCACGGAATTGGTGAAATAATCTTCAGGACGTTCCGGGTCACAGAAGGCGTGCTGGACCCATGCGGTGATTGCGTTGATGAAATTCATGCAGAGAAGAGGAACCAGTACGAACATCGTCCCAATTCTCCAATCGTAAATAAAGACAGCTCCGAAATAAGCATAGTAGCGCGCCATTCCCCACAACATGCGCCTTCGGCTCTTTTCATCGCCTCTCGCTCTAAAGTAGGCGTAGGGAGCAAGCCCCAAAACCGTCCAACTGTTGTCCGAGAGATACCACAGGAAATCGAGCCGGCTGGTTCGATCGTAGCCCATCGTGTTGCGAGTGTCCTCGGGCCCACTGTTCTCTCTATGGTGGAGACACACATGAGCCGTCCGGCCCAGTTCCGGAATGTTCCCATAGAAATACCCGAGGAAGAATTCGACGTAGCGGCCGAAGACTTTGTCGTATTTCTCCGAAAAGTAGCCCTGGCGCCTGTGTGCCTCCAAGTGGCTGGCGCTGAACATCCTCACAAACCGCTGGAACTTGGGACCGTAAAGAGAAAGATAGAAAGCGATCGCCAGCAGCAGCCGAGGTTTCCCTAAAACGAGTTGAATCACGAAAATTGGCACGGCGGTAAGACTGAGAGACACCATCAGTCGTAACGCGGGCGTGTCTCGGGAGTCCCGCAGCACTCTTTGGCCCAGCCTGTCGAGGACTCGTTCGTACGCCCGGGAAAGAAATCCATACGCGTCGCGTAACGGACGAATCCTTCCGAGGAACACGGCCGCCGCGTAGAATCCGAAAGAAAGCGCAGCCACGGGCAACGCCGCCAAGGCGCTTGCCAAACCCATAAGGATTGCGAACCCTTGAAACAAGAATAGGAGTTTGGGTTTGGTTCCAAAACTCATCGTCATCGAGGAGGTGCCTAACTCGGGGTTATAGGTTTCCATTTCAGCACCGTGCGCCAAGATTTGGCTTATGCACCCGAGTGGTGATATTAGGCCGCGCTGCGAAAGCGAGTCAACATGGGCTCATGATGGGAATGCCCCTAACCCACCAGTTGCGAAAGACTGCCTAGCGGGATCGTCTCGCTTGCTTACGACTTACGGCAGAAGGTATCTGGCGAATGACAATGGCCGGCGCGCGCGGAAGCCGACGGCGCTCTTCTCAGGGCAAAAGCAGAACGACGTGACCGCGTCTCAATCGCCGAAGTTGTCGCCAATCGTCCTGGCTAGCTTCCTCGTCAAACCGTCCTGGGTTATCCTTCGGCGATGGAACCGATCTTCAAAGGGGCGATACCCGTTCTTCCTGCCGCCGACATGACGGAATCCCTAAACTGGTGGACCGAGGTCTGCGGCTTCAAGGAAACCTTTCGTGATGCCTCCCCACCGAACTACGCGGGAATCAACCGCGGCGACGCCTATTTGCACATAGCTGGCATGAGCGACAAGGAACTGGCGCGCAAGGTCGGAGACCAGACCATGGTGCGCATCGCCGTTCAAGGCATTGAGGCGATGTATGCCGAATACCAGAAACACGGCGGAAAAGTGCACCCCAATGGCGCGCTACAAACCAAGCCCTGGGGCACGAAAGAGTTCGGCGCGATTGATCCCAACGGCGTCTGCGTGACGTTTCAGGAATGAGTTCGATCCCGCTTGGCGGACCTTTCCCCTGACGCGGCTTATCGCCCGCGAACGCTTAGTGCGACCTCATCCTGTGAAATCCCGCCATGATTAAATCCACTCAAGATTTTCGGCGGATGGCAGGTACGTCGTTGACCAAAACAAGCCAGCCATTCCGCACATGTGTCTTCACATTTCGGGTGAGCCGCCGAACGCGAGTAGAATGGCCGCACGAGGTGTTGCGATGGGAGAAGAGGAAGCCGCGAGCGCCGACCTGGAACGGTTGTGTCAGGGCATCTCGCCCGGCGTTGCGGCGTGCACTTACCCGGCGACCGTACGGTGCACTTCTTGCCAGAAGTGGTTCTGTGATGCCCATGCTGAGGATGAGCAGTGGCATGCGTGCATGGTGTCCAACCAATGAAGAGCGCTTACCTGATTAGCGCCCTCTTCGGTTTCTCTCATTACCAGCACGGGCTCACCGGCATCATCGAGGAGGGTTCTGACGGGCTGATTTTGGGATTGATGTATCTTGCCTGCCGCCGCAACCTCGTGTCGCTGCAAAATGAGAATGTCCTGTTTGTGCAAAGTAGAAATGTCCGCTTTCATGGGTGGCCGAGGGGCCTATGGAAACGGAGCGGATCGCCTTGAGCCAACGAGAACGGGACCGATTACACGTGTTGCATGAGCTGCAGCAGGGGCGTTTCACGCAGTTTACGGCGGCCCAGCGAATGAAATTAACCGCCCGACAGGTGCGGCGGTTGCTGCTGCGCTTGCGAGAGGAAGGAGACCGGGCGGTGATGCACGGGTTGCGCGGGCGGCCATCGAATCGGAAGTTCGCTGTTTCCTTCGAGCGCCAGGTTTTGGCTCGCGTGGGTCAGCGCTATGCAGATTTCGGACCCACGCTGGCCGCCGAGCACTTAGCCAAGGAAGGGTTAGCGCTGAGCCGGGAGACTTTGCGGAAATGGATGAGCAAAGCGGCCTTCTGGCGTCCGCGCTGCCAGCGGGTGAAAAAGATCCACGTCTGGCGGGAGCGGCGAGCCAGTTTCGGAGAGTTGGTGATGCAGGATAGCTCCCCGTTTCGGTGGTTGGAGGAGCGTGGCCCGGTCTGTCAGTTGATTGCGGTGATCGATGACGCCACCAGCCGTTTCTATGCCCGGTTCACAGAACACGACACGACGGAGGAGAACTTGCGGACTTTCGGGGAATGGGTGCGGCGCTACGGACGCCCTTTGGCGCATTACACCGATAAAAACAGCATCTTCCGGACGTCTGCTCCAGCGCCGCTCGGGGAACAGTTACGGGGAGAAAAAGCCTGCTCGCATTTCGGACGAGCACTCCGGGAGCTGGGGATCGAATGGATTGCGGCACACAGTCCGCAGGCGAAAGGACGGATCGAGCGACTGTTCGAAACGCTGCAGGATCGCTTGGTAAAGGAAATGCGTCTGGCGGGGATCGACAGCATCGCTGCCGCGAATCATTTTTTAGAGATGCGTTTTCTTCCGGAGTGGGAAGAGCGTTTCACGGTGGCACCTCGCAGGCCGCGCAACGCGCACCGACGGTTGGATCGAGACCAGCGGCTGGAGGAAATTCTCAGCGTGCGCGTGGAGCGCTAGGTAGCCGACGATCACACCATCAGCTGGGATGGCAACCGCTGGGGCGTGCCACGTGAAGAAGTCTGCGCGGGTCTGCGGGGTGCGCAAGTGGAAATCGAACGACGACTGGATGGTTCGCACTGGCTACGCTTCCGTGGCCGCTATCTCCGCCTGCGCCATTGCCCCGCATCCCTGCGACCGTCCGCAAGTCCTTCCGGCCTACGGCCTCCAGGACTCGCGGAACAAATAGCGAGACCCAAAAACAAAATCAAAATCAAACCAAAATACCATGTCCCTACTAAGCACCCCTGGAGGAAACCGTGGAACCGGACATTTCTATCTTGCGAAAAACCGGACATTTCTACTTTGCGTTGACAGCCGCCGCAACCTCGCCGTTCCCATTATCGCCCACGGAGTCTGCGATACCATCGATATCGCTCTGCTTTTCTTGGGCAAGTATCCCGGCTTGTAGGGATGTGAGATCTCCAACCTTCTCCTCTCACCCTTTCCCGCCCGGTGCTTCGCTCTGGGATCTTTCCGTCACCCCCGTTCTTGTTTCCAGTCCACGGACGAGTCCTCGAGAATCGTTTTCATCCACCCACGGAAAGACAAGTGGTGTAGAATTCACGCCGTTTTCGATGGAATCCGGCAATCAACTTACGTCGGGTTCTGATAATTCGGTGGGTACCCAATAACGGCGGTCCCGCGACGAACAACGCCCGAAAGTGGAGGAAAATGATGAAACACAAATCTCTTGTGGTTGCCGCCTTTCTCGCGCTTCTCACAGGGCTCGGCGTCGTCTCCGCCGTCTTCGAGAGGCGGGCCGCTGTCGCTGCCGCGGGCGTCGAGGCGCCTCAGTTTGAAGTGGACCCTCTGTGGCCAAAGCCGCTTCCGAACCATTGGATCCTGGGCATGACCGTTGGTGTGGCCGTGGACTCCCAGGACCACATCTGGATCGTGCATCGGACGAATACGTACGAGCCCATGGAAATTTACGCCACCGCGAAGCCGCCCGCGTCAGAGTGCTGCGTTCCGGCCCCGCCCGTTCTCGAGTTCGACGAAGATGGCAATCTCATCGGGCATTGGGGCGGCCCGGGAGCGGGTTACGATTGGCCGGATTCGAACCACGGCATTACCGTCGATTACAAAGGCAACGTTTGGATTGGCGGGAACAGCCGCGGCCCCGATCCCAAGGGATACCACGACAACATGGTCCTGAAATTCACGCAGAGCGGCAAATTCCTCATGCAAATTGGCCATCCGAACAAGAGCCAGGGCAGCAATGACACCGAAAACTTGAAGGGTCCCGCCAAATTGTTCGTCGACAAGGCTTCCGATGAATTGTATGTCGCCGACGGCTATGGCAATCACCGCGTAATCGTCTACGATGCGGAAACCGGAAAGTATAAGCGCCACTGGGGTGCTTACGGCAAGAAGCCGGACGACACCGATCTCGGCAAGTACAATCCCGATGCGCCGCCCGCCCAGCAATTCCGCAATCCGGTGCACTGCGCCGAGCTTTCGAATGACGGCCTGCTCTACGTCTGCGACCGCCCCAACGACCGGATCCAGGTGTTCAAAAAGGACGGTACGTTCGTCAAAGAAGCATTCGTTGCCACAAAAACTCTGGGTGACGGATCGGTCTGGGACATCGCCTTTTCCAAGGATCCTCAGCAGACCTACATTTTTCTGGCTGATGGTTCGAATGAAAAAGTCTATGTCCTGCTACGCGATACGCTGGAAGTCCTGACGAGTTTCGGCGACGGCGGGCGCCAGCCCGGACAGTTCTATGCCGTGCATAGCATCGCTGCCGATTCGAAGGGCAACCTCTTCACCACCGAAACCTACCGCGGCCAGCGCGTCCAGAAATTCGTTTACAAAGGCATGGCCCCGGTCACGAAAAAAGATCAGGGCGTTCTGTGGCCGAAATCGAGTAAGTGAATCGGCCAATCAATTTCATTCCTCGAAGGAGAGCGTCATGCGCAAAGTGTTGCTCAGTTTTCTCGCGTTTGCCTTTGTGATCGCCATTGCCATTCCGAAAAATTTTCAAACGCAAACGCCCAGTCCGGCTTTGCACCTGCCACGTGGAACCGCCACGGACATCAGCAGCGCGGAAGTGCAAGCGTTGGTGCAAAAGACAGCCGCCGACCGTGTCAGTGATCAAGCCATTCGCGTCGTTAATGTCAACGGCGAGTACAACGTCAGCATCGGCGTCGTCCATCGCGCTAAAACTTCCGGCAAAGAGGCTCCCAGCGGCATCGAACACGCCCAGATCACCGAGGTTTACCACGTGATTGAAGGGACCGGGACACTCGTAACCGGCGGGACGCTGGACAATCCAAGGGAGATCCCTGCCGACAATCCCGTCGTGACCGTGCTCAATGGCCCCAGCACCGGTGGCTCCGGCATTCAAGGCGGTGTGAGCCGCAAGATCGCTCCCGGCGACGTCGTCATCATTCCGCCAAACACGCCGCACTGGTTCAGCGAAATTACTACCGATCAGATCGTCTATCTTGTCGTGCGAATCGATCCTCACAAAATATTGCCTGCGGGATACACCGCAAAGTAGGCGGCACTCTCATGCCTCGCATCTTAGTCGCGATTCTGGCCGCCGCATATTTGTTCTTTCCGTGTGGCGCGGTTGCTCACGACATCCCCAACGATGTCGTCGTCCAGGCATTTGTCAAACCGCAAGGCGATCGCCTCCATCTTCTCGTTCGCGTTCCGCTCAAAGCCATGCGTGATATGAATTTTCCCGAACGCGGGCCCGGCTATTTGGACCTCGCGCGCGTGAGCGACGTGCTCCCCGGCGCCGCGACGCTTTGGATCGCGGATTTCATCGAAGTCGATGAAAACGATACTCATCTCTCGAAACCTCAAATCGTCGCGACACGCATCTCGCTCCCGTCCGATCGCTCTTTCGTTTCCTATGAGGATGCGATCGCCCACGTCAACGCTCCGCCCCTTTCGAATGACACAAACGTCTACTGGGACCAAACCCTGCTAGACGTGTTGTTCGAATACCCAATTCAATCGGAGCAATCCCGTTTTTGCATTCATCCGGCGCTCGCGCGCCTGGGTTTGCGCGTCGTAACCGTCCTTCGGTTTCTGCCGGCCAGCGGAGAAGTGCGTGCATTCGAATTCACCGGCGATCCCGGCATCGTCCGTCTCGACCCGCGGTGGCATCAAGCCGCCCTCCGTTTTGTCGACCTGGGTTTCTTCCACATTCTTGACGGTAACGACCATCTTCTGTTCTTGCTTTGTCTTGTAATCCCGTTCCGTAGCCTCGGCGCGCTCATTCCCGTCATCACCGCATTCACCATCGCGCATTCCATTACGCTGATTGCTTCCGCCTACAACCTCGCGCCAAATGTTCTTTGGTTTCCTCCGCTCATCGAAACGCTCATCGTCATTTCCATCGTTTATATGGCGCTCGAAAACATCGTTGGTGGCAGCAGCTTGCAGCGCCGCTGGATGATGGCCTTCGGCTTCGGCCTCGTACATGGATTTGGCTTCTCGTTCGCCCTGCGGCAATCGTTGCAGTTCGCCGGCTCCCACTTGCTCACCTCGCTTCTTTCCTTCAACGTCGGCGTCGAGCTTGGCCAACTTCTCGTGCTCATTCTGCTGATCCCGGCGCTCCAGCTCCTTTTCCGCTATGCCGTCGCGGAGCGCATGGGCGTCATCATTCTGTCCGCAATCGTCGCGCATACCAGCTGGCACTGGATGCTGGACCGCGGACATGTTCTTGCCCAGTTCCGCTTCGAATGGCCGGCACTTACCGCTGCATCGCTGGCGAGTGCCGCGCGCTGGCTGATGGCGTTCTTGCTCCTCGGAGGCGTGCTCTGGTTTTTGCAAAAAACATTTCAGCGCTGGGCGGAACGCGGATTCGATTGGAAAGCCTTCGGGGGAAAATTTCACATTGGCGTCAGCGCCATCGCCAGATCGGCGCTCAGCGATGGTTCCCAAGAAGCGGGACGAGATCGGTGAGGCGGTCGAGATAAACATCCGCGGGGTGCGTGGCGCGGTCGTGCGCGCCGAAGCCGTAATTCACCGTGGCCGCAAAAGTGCCTGCGTTGCGCGCGGTTTGCACATCCACTTCGGAATCGCCGATCAACAGGGCTTCGGCGGGGGCGGCGCCGAATTCGCGAAGAATGGTTTTCGCGCCAAGCGGATCGGGCTTTTTCGTTTCAAAACTGTTGCCGCCATAGACGGCGCGAAAATATTTCGCCAGCCCGAGCGCTTCCAGAATGCGCACACTGATCCGCACCGGCTTGTTCGTGAGAATCGCCATCGGAAACGCGGCAAGTTGTTCGAGTGCTTCCGGAACTCCCACGTACGCGCAAGTTGAATCCATTTTGTGATTTTCGTAATACGCGAGAAAAAACTTCAGCGCGCGCTCGAGTTCGGTTTCCGTGGCGCTGTTGCCTAAAGCCTGGCCGACGAGTTGCGGCGCGCCGTGGCCGATGTAGCCGGAGATGGTGTCTTCGTGGAGTGGCTCGCGCCCCATTTCCACCAGCATGGCGTTGACGGAGCGGATCAAGTCCAGCTTGGAATCGATGAGCGTGCCGTCCAGATCAAAAATCAGCACACGCACGGAAGGAAAAGTCGGAGCAGCCATAAGCAGATAATTGTAATATGAGCGCGCTTTTTCGGCAGTCACGCATGTCGCGCCAAATTCCAATTGAAAATTAACGTCGCGCCCTTTTCGGATTTCCGGCGTATTCGCGTAAAATAAACAATTCGGCTGGCGGCACAAGACGATTCCGGAGAATTCATGGCCCAGGTTTATCCCTTTCGTGCTTTTCGCTACAACCCCAAGCAAGCGCCGTTCGACCGCGTCCTGACGCAGCCTTACGACAAAATTTCTCCGGCAATGCAGGAAAAATATTACGCTGCGGATCCCCACAACCTCATCGCCGTGGAAAAAGGACGCGCCTATCCCAGCGACACGCCGCAAAATAATGTTTACACGCGCGCGGCCTCCGCGATCGACGATTGGACTCGCACCAACATCGTGCTGCAGGATCCCACGCCTTCTTTCTATGCCTATACGCAGGAATACACCGTGCCGGACACCGAAGAGCGACGCACACGCCGTGGCTTCATCGGTGCGGGAAAACTTGAAGAATATTCCGCGGGCGTAGTTTTCCGGCACGAGCACACGCTTTCCGGTCCGAAGGCGGACCGGCTGGAACTTCTTCGGCACACCAAAACGCACACCGGTCAACTTTTCATGCTGTATTCGGACGCGGAGAAACGCATTGACGCGCTTCTCGCGGAAGCCGAAGCGGCCGCGGTGCCGGCGACGGAGATGCGCGACGAGTACGGCGTGATGCACCGCCTTTGGGTAATTGCCGAGCCGCAGCGCGTGGCGGCGATCCAGAAGGCAATGCAAAACCAGAAGCTGGTGATTGCCGACGGGCACCACCGCTACGAGACGGCGCTGAATTATAGGAACGAGCGCCGAGTCGCTTCGGGGCTCAGGGCAAACGCCGGAAAAATCGATTCGGAAGCGCCGTACGAGCGCGTGATGATGACGTTCATCAACACGAAGAGCGAAGGGCTGACGATTTTGCCGACGCACCGCCTGGCGGCAAACGTCCACGATTTTTCCTGGAGCGGCGTGCGGCGGCATCTGGAGCCGTGGTTCACGGCGGAGGAATTTCCGTTCTCGGGCAGCGCGGAGAGGTCCGAGGTGAAAAAGAAATTTCTCGCGAAGCTCACGGAGGCGCGCGCGAAGCGGGCCATCGGCGTTTATCCCTCGGGCTTGCCGAAGCGCGCGTTTTACGTTCTGACGCTGCGCGAGGGCGCCAACCTGACGCAGCTTCTGCCGAGCGTTTCGCCGCTGCAGCGCGAACTTGACGTGGTGCTGCTCCACGAAGGAATCCTGGAGCCGGCGCTGGGCATCACGCCGCAAGCGGTGACGGCGGAGGCGAACTTGACGTACGAGCGGGAAGCGCTCGCGGCGCTCGACGCCGTGGACAGCGGGCGCGCGCAAATTTCGTTCCTGCTGAATCCCTGCGACGTCGACCAAGTGATGAAAATTGCGACGTCCGGCGAAGTCATGCCGCAGAAGTCCACCGATTTTTTCCCTAAGCTGATGAGCGGCATCACCATGTACCGAATAGAAAACTGAGACCCTCTTCTTTACATCCTCGCTGAATTAGCGTATATACAGTAATGTGTTCTCTTGGGACGCCCGGAAAGCCCTGAGCAACCTGAAGAAACACGGCGTGTCCTTCGAGGAGGCGGCCACTGTTTTCGGCGACCCCGAAGCCCTCGACTGGGACGATCCCGAGCACTCCGACGCTGAGTTTCGCTCCAAGCGTCTGGGAGCCTCGGTCACTGGCCGGATTCTGATTGTCGTTTACACGCCTAGGAGGCTGAAAGATGACAAAGAAATCATTCGCATCATCAGCGCGCGCCAGGCGACCCGCAAAGAACGCCAAGCCTATGCCGGATAGCAAGCTCGACCTCTCCGACATCCCGGAATCGACTGATGCCGAATTGCGCCGCGCCCGCAGAGTCGGCCGCCCTGTTTCGGGAAACGCAAAACAGCTCATCGCCATTCGCATCGCCCCGCAATTGCTTCGCCAGCTCCGCCGCATGGCCGCCAAGCAATCCAAACCCTACCAAACCCTCATCCACGAACTCCTCGAAAAATCCGCTCGCTGAGTCGCCTAACCACTCTTTGTACCGGGACCATTCGAATCACTAACAAGTTATCATTGACAACGTATTACTATCGTGCTACCATAATCTTTGAACTCGACGATCCATCCCCGTCTGTGGAGTGCGGTGGCTTGCCACCGCTTTTCCTTCTGCCCCGACTCACAACCTACTTCTCCCCCGAATCTCCGCGCCCGGAGTCTACGTCGACCGGGCCGGGGCGGACTCTGTGTAAAATCCGATCTTGCTCTTCGCTAACTCCCTAACTCCTTGGCTCTCTACACAATCTCTCTATACAGAGACTCTCCTCTGCGCAGAGGCTCTACTCAAGTTCTTCGGGGGCGAATTCTTCGGGGGCGGACTTGGTTCTTGGTTTGCTGCCGGTGCGGGCGAGGGCGTCTTCCATCATTTTGGCGATGCGGCGGTCGCGGGATTCGGGAGTACGGCAATAGAAGATGCCGAGCAACTGGTAGCGGCGCTGCAGCGGAGTCATGGACTGCCAGCCTTCGTAGGCGCGGGGATCCGTGGCGAAAGCCCGCTTGAGGATGGGAGGCAAGTCGAGTTCGGCTTCCATGGTGGACAGCAATTGTTCAGCAATTCGCTCGGCGCGGCGGACGCGGGCTTCGGGACTCTTTACGGCGACGATCCAATCGCAAATCCATTTGCGCATGGAAAAGCCGAGTGCGTCGAACCAGCGGCGGAACCCGCGGTCTTGCTTGAGGATGCGCTCGAACTCGGCGGGGATGATGGCGACGCGTTTTGCGGTGTCCGGTTCGAGGCGAAAGTGCGCGGTGTCGCCGACGGAGACGTTGCCGCCGGTCTGCAAACTTTTTTTGATGAGCATGCACTGGTAGCCCTTGCTGGTGGGGAAGACCCAAGCGCGAAGCGGAAAGCCGTTGATTTCGCCTTTGACGCGGACTTTGGCGCGCGTTCCCCAAACTTTAGTGACGTCGAACGGGATGCGAATAAGAACAAAGTTGAAGCGTGAAGGGGGGCGCTCGAGGGTGGCTTTGAAGGATTTTGCAACGAGTTTGGGCTTCGACTTCATGTGGAAGATGGAAAAGCGAAATTGGAAACTCCGAAATTAGAAATTGGGAAGAAAAAGATTCCGCGCTTCGACGCAGATTTTGCGCCTACTTTGCTTCTAAACAAAGGACAAGGTCAAGCACGAGCAGGCCCTCCGGCAAGGGCACACGCGCAAAACCAGCGTGCGCGGCACTCTTCATACGGCCTGGACGCTTAGGCTCCGGCGCCCTTGGAGAAGCTGGCGACGGCTTCCGCTTCGGTCTTGTACACATCGAAGACGGTCAGCAACTTGGTGATTTGCAGGACTTCCTGGAACTTGCTGCCCAAGTGGCAGAGCCGAAGCGAGGCGCCCTGCGTCTTCACGGTGTGATGCGAGGCGACCAGCGTGCCGAGGCCGGCGCTGTCAATGAAGGTTACGTTGTCCATGTTGAGGACAATTTTCTTTTTTCCTTCGGCGAGCAGGCTTTTTACTTTCTCGCGCAAGGCATTGCTTTCCTCGCCGAGCACAATGCGGCCGTCCAGCGCGACCACAGCCACGCCGTCCACTTCGCGGTTCGTCATCTTCAAAGCCACGGTATTTTCCTCCTCATCGGAAAGCGGTTCCGGTGGCAACCCGCGCCGGAGCCGTAAAGCTTATCAAAACAGGATGTTCCCTGGAGCGTTGCATCGTAAGTCGAAGACCGGGCAACGGTCAAATCACCAGGCGGCTAATAGTAGTCCGCGCAGGACATGTAATAGCCGCATACCGGACAGATCAACTTACAGCGACGGGACTCCAACCGCTGCGAGCAAACGGGACAGTACCGCGAAGGATCTTCGGCAGGACAGGCGGGACTCGGGCTGCTCTGCGAGGCTCCAGAAGATGGAGCTACAGACTGTGCCGGCTCGGCCCGGACCTGCGCTGATTCCCACTTCGCGGCGCGTTCCACGGCTGGACGGTTATAACACAGTGAAGGGAATAGGGGATAGGGAATAGGGAGCGAGGAAGGGGAGCGGACTGCACGGAGCCGAGGGGACGGGCGTACGGGCGCGAGAATTCAGAGGAAGAGACGAATTGGATTGAAACCCATGGCGTGGCGGGCGCATCCTTAGTTAGTGGCGATGGGCTCTTGATGATGGCTCATTGCCGGAAGGCCCAGAAGGCCGGGTGTTCAGGTGATGACTATGGTGCGCCAAATTCTCCTCGCAGGTTTTGCCGCTTTTCTTCCCGTGGGCGTGCAAGCGCAAGAGCGCGGTGCGATGGCGCCGGTTTCGCATGCTGCGGCGGTTGCGCCGAGAGTGGCGATGGCGGCTCCGCACGCGGGCGTTTCGCAGATGGTGGGAGTGCCGCGGACGGTGGCAAGGGGCGGAATGGTTCGTCCGCGAACGGCGATGCCGATAGTGAGAACCCCCCGCCGGCCGGTCACAACAGGAAGGCGCTTTGATCGATTTGGCAGAGAGGATATTGGCCGAAGACCGGGTTGCAACTCGGCGCCGGGATTGGGATTTGACGCGGTACACCAGGCAGCGGTGTGCGGATCAGGAATCGTGGGATCGCGTGGCCGCGGGGTGATTCCCGCTTTCTTTCCCTTTTTTGATGGCGGATTTTTTCTTCCAGGTTCGCAGGCGGCGGTAGAGGAAACTTCGAGGGCGGATGACGCAGCGGCGGAAGAGTCAGACATTGAAGCTCGGGAGACGAGCCGGCGTCACAGAGTCAGCGATGCGGTGGCGAATCCAGCGCCGGCGTCGACGAATGAAGCGGCCAGCGTCACATCGTCGGACAATGATGAATTTGTTTTTGTGCGGCGCGATGGGACGATATTTTTTGCGGTGGCCTATTCGTGGGAAAACGGAACGCTGCGCTACGTTACCAGCCAGGGATTGCGTCATACGGTCACGCAGGATGCGCTGGATCTGGACGCCACGAGGCAGTTCAACGAACAACGCGGATTGAATTTCCGATTGCCGGCGTAAAGACTAGTTTTTCGCAGGCTCCGGCATGACGTAGCCGGATTGTGCCGGAAGACCTGCGCGCTCCAACTGCACGGTGGTGTGTTCCACGCCAAATTCCTTCGAGGCTAGCTGCTTAATCGAGGCGAGAAGCCGCTCGCATTCGTCGAGATGCATATCCGGAACGCGCGCGTGAAGACTGAGCGCGTGGTGGCCGCCGCCGAGGGACCACAAATGAACGTCATGCACTTCCTGCACGCCTTCGATCTTCAACATAGCGCGAGCGACGTCTTCCACTCGCAGATCAGGCGGGCGGCCCTCGAGAAGAATGTGCGAGGACTCGCGCAGGATGCCGACGCTGGACCACAGAACGAGCAAACCGATGGCGAGGCCGAGAAGGGGATCGATCCAACGCGCGCCGGTCGCATGGATGATTAGCGCGCCGCCGATGATAGCGATGTTCGAAAGGGCATCACCGAAATTGTGAATGAGGATGCTGCGGAGGTTGAGATCGAGGCGTCCGCGGACGAGAGCGAGCGTGATGCCACCATTCACGGCGAGCGCGGCAACAGAAGTCCAAATCATCCAGCTTTCGACGACTTCCACGGGGGAGCGCAAGCGTTCGAAAGCTTCGTAACCGAGCCAGAGCGAAAGCAGGACTAAGACAAACGCGTTGGTATACGCAGCGAGCGTGCCTGCGCGGTGATAGCCGTAGGTTTTTTCGGTGTCGGCGGGCCGTTCGGCCCAACGCATCGCAAGATAAGAAATACCCAGCGCGGGAATATCAGAGAGATTGTGGACGGCGTCGTTCAGAAGGGCAACGCTGCGTCCGAGAATGCCGCCAAAAACTTCCGCTAGCACGAGGCCAAGCGTGGCAACCATGGCCCAGCCAAGCACCGAAGGGCGGAGCGTGGGGTGAACATGGCAGGCGTGAGCGTGGCCGGAGGAACGCGAATGCCCGGCGTGGCTATGGTCGTGGGAATGAGCGGCCATCCGCCTTATTCTACTCACACGATGGCAGGGTGAGACATTATTTCATAGCATGGAGGGCCGCATTACAAACGAACGATTCTCCGTACCGCGTCCAAGTCGCACGGCGAGAGATAGAGCAACGATTCAAGCGAGCGACAATGTGGTAGACCGCCCAAGTCGTTAAGACACTCCTTTTTTTGGGGAGCAAAGCTCTAAGTAGCAGAATGCGCTAGAATTACAAACGGAGGAGTGGGTGAGTGGTTGAAACCGGCGGTCTTGAAAACCGTTAGACTCGAAAGGGTCTCGGGGGTTCGAATCCCTCCTCCTCCGCCATAATTTGAGGCTTGAGTCGCGCCTTATCCAGTAGTGGGTCGCGTTTCGTTTATCTTTAGGCCATGCCGGAGAGATTGTCCGCCCCGCATCCCTGCCCTCCGCGCCTAAACTGGAAATGCTCAGAGTATGTCTTCCTCCCGCAGAATCGCCTGGATGTTGGGAACCTGGATCTTGATCCTCGTTATCTACTCGGCCGTGTCGCTTTTGCTAAGGCGCGGCTCGGATTCGCTCACCGCCTTCGGCAACATCGTGCAATGCGTCGTGCCGCTTTTCGCCAACGCGGGCCTGCTTTTGAATGCGGGAACGCCCCACTGGCGGAGAAATATCTTCTGGATGTTGCTCGCCATGAGCTGCACTCTCTGGATGATCGGACAGTTTGAGTGGACTTACTATGAGGTTTACCTCCACCGGCCGCTCCCCGAGATGTACCCGGGAGACATCCTGTTTTTTCTGCGCGGAATCCCCATGATGGCAGCGATTGCCTTGCGTCCCCACCGCAAACGAGGGGAGATTCAGCTGCGTTTTGGTTACCTGGATTTTGTTTTGCTCTTGATCTGGTGGACCTTTCTTTATGTTTTTGTGGTTCTGCCATGGTTGTATGCTGCGCCGTCTCTCGGCCAGTACAATCACACTTTCAATTTAGTCACCAACATCCAGAACATGGTGATCGTCGTCGGATGGGCCATTCTATGGCTGCAATCGAGCGGGGCGTGGCGGATTGTCTACGCTAATCTCTTCGGCACTTCGACAGTCTATATGTTTTCCTCGTTGACCATCAATGTTGCCATCGACAGTCACAAGTATTACACGGGAAGTTTGTACGATCTCCAGCTCCTGTCAACTTTCCTGTGGTTTGCTCTTGCCGGCGTCATCGCTCATCAGAATCAAGACAGGCTGGATGCGCCCTCTGAAAACGCGTACGACTCGGATCCTGATTCAACTTCGGAAGAGAGTGTCTGGCCGGCCCGCCTGGCGATGGCCGCGGTGATTTCGCTTCCTCTATTCGCCATCTACACGCTGCGATTCAGCCAAGATGACGCCCAAGTTCGTGATTTCCGTCTCATGGCTACCCTGCTTGCCTCCGTTCCCCTCGCGTTGTTGATCTTTGTGCGGACACATCTGGCAGACCGGGACCGTTCGCGGTTGCTTGCGCAATCGGAACAATCCATCGAAAATCTGAAACGGCTGCAAGCCCAGATCGTACAATCCGAGAAGCTGGTCTCCCTGGGCCAGCTCGCCGCTGGGGCGGCGCACGAAATCAACAATCCGCTCGCCGCCATACTTGGCTTTTCCGATCTGCTTGCCGATGACCCGGCAATCCCGGAGAAGGCTCGCACAACCGCCTCAAAAATCAGAGATCAGGCGCGCCGCACAAAGACTCTGGTCGGCAATCTCCTTAGTTTCGCCCGCCAGGTGCCCGCTGAACGCACGCTCCTTGATATCAACACGGTGGTCAACAATGCCGTGCAGCTTCGCGCACTTAATTTGCGCTCCGGGACAACGCGCGTTGAATTGCAGCTCGAATCCGTACTCCCGGGCGTTCGTGGGGACGGGAATCAATTGATGCAGGTTTTCTTCAACATTATCAGCAACGCGCTGGAAGCCATGGAGGCGGCTAACGGCGGGGTTCTGACAATCAAGACGATCCGCGACCGGGGAAACGTGGTGATTCTTTTCTCTGACACCGGCCCCGGCCTCAAGGACCCCCAACGCGTTTTCGATCCCTTCTATACGACTAAACCCGTTGGCAAGGGCACCGGCTTAGGTCTCAGCATTTGCTTCGGGATCGTTCAGGAGCATGGCGGAAAAATTCTTTCCTATAACCGGCAGGAAGGCGGAGCCGTGTTCCGTGTTGAACTACCCGCGGTCTTGGCAGCCCTGCCGGCGAAGGAGTTGCAGCTCAGCACCGCATCGGCCACACGTCAAAAGCCTTCCTGACACTGTTCCAGTGTTGTGATATCTATCCGCTCTTTGTCCGGGAATCAACTTGAGTCGTGCTAGAGTTTTGCATTCCGTTTTCTAGGCCAGAATGGGAGCCGCGATGACCGAAATGGCCATTCAGACGCAAAAACTGACCCGGACATTCGGGAATCTTACTGCGGTCGACGGTATCGATCTTCAAGTGACTGCGGGACAATTTTTCGGCTTTCTGGGGCCGAACGGCGCGGGAAAATCGACGACCATCAAAATTCTGACCGGCTTGCTTGCGGCGACTTCTGGGAGCATGCAGGTTCTCGGCATGGACTTTGCCGCGAATCCTGTCGAGGTAAAGCGCCAGATCGGCGTTGTACCTGAAGGTATGGGCCTTTTCGAGCGCTTGACGGGTTCCGAGTATTTGAAATTTGTAGGCCGGATGTACGGCCTGGATCGCACGACAACTCAGCACCGTTCGGAGGAGTTGCTGGATTTTATGCAGCTCGCTGATCGCCCCAAGACCATGATTGCGGATTACTCGCACGGAATGCAGAAGAAACTTGCTCTCGCTGCCGCCGTGATTCACGGACCACGCGTTCTGTTTCTTGACGAGCCGTTCGAAGGCGTGGATGCCCTGGCGGCGGGGGCTCTGAAGGCGCTGCTGGCGCGCATGACGGAACGCGGTACAACCATCTTCTTGACGTCGCACGTCCTGGAAATCGTCGAGCGGCTGTGCAGCCACGTGGCCATCATCCATAAAGGCAAGCTTGTCGCGCAGGGTTCTCTGGAAGAGTTGCGCGCAGGAATATCGGGCGAGGCTGGGACCAAGACCACCCTCGAACAGATTTTCCTTTCAATTGTTGGTCAGGATGGCACGGAACGCCCGCAACTCGAGGAACTTTCATGGCTGATGTGACGCAGTCCGTCGGCGTCTTCGAGCAAATCCGGCTGATCGCCGGACTGCGCTGGCGAATTCTGCGGAACAGCCTGCGCAAGAGAAATAATCGCCTCGATCTGATGGGCTTGATTTTCACGGGCATCTTCAGCGGCATCCTGGTGATTGGATTCTGTTTTGCATTTTACTCGGGCGCCTATGCCTTTGTTTCCCAAGGCCGTCTGGAGTGGATGGCATTGCTATTCTGGGGCATTTTCATTTTCTGGCAGGTTTTCCCGGTTTTTGTGGCGGGATTCGGGGCGAATTTCGAGTTTTGCATGCTCCTGCGTTTTCCGCTGAGCCTTCGCGCGTTTTACATCATTGGATTGGCCTATGGGTTCGCCGATTTCTCGGCGCTCGCGTCGGTCATCTGGCTTCTGGCGATGACTGCCGGAGCCACGGTCGCCAAACCGGGCGTGGTGCCGGCCATGCTGTTGATCGTTGCTGCGTTTATGCTGCTCAACGTAACGCTGGAACGGCTCATTGGTTCCTGGCTGGAGCGCTTGCTGGCCCGCCGCCGCACGCGGGAACTTTTCTTCGGCTTGTTTATTCTCTCCATGGTTTCGTTGAATTTTATTTCGCCCCTAATGCAGCGCTACGGCGCTTCGGCGCGGCCGGTCTTTCTGCGCCTGCTTCCTTACTTTGCATGGTTTCCGCCCTCGCTTGCAGGCCGCGCCTTGGCTGAAATTGCCCGTCTTCAAGCGGCCGGTTTTCTATTGCATTTCGCGCTCCTTCTCCTGTACGTGATTCTGTTCAGCGCTTTCTTGTGGCGACGGTTTGCCGCGCAATACCGTGGGGAAGAGCTCAGCGAAACTGCGGCGCCGGTGCTCGCGGCCGCCCGCCCAATCGCAGAAAGGGACGACGCTCACGATCATTTAAGCTTGCTTTCGCCTATTGTGGCAGCGATCCTTCGCAAGGAGTTCCGCTATCTTACTCGCAACAGTTTTGCGTATTTCACGCTCCTGTTGCCGCCGTTGCTCATACTGATCTTTAGTATGAATTCTGCCGGGTGGCATCTAACGGTTGGCGGCAAAGGCATTTCCGCGGATATGTTTTTCCCCGGCATGATGGCCTATCTCATCCTGATTCTGATGGCGCCGGCCTACAACACCTTTGCCTACGAAGGCCGTGGAATTCAAACCTACTTCACCGCCCCGCTGCGCTTCCGAGATGTTTTACTGGGTAAGAATCTTATGCTCGTTCTGGTGCTCTCCGTGGAAATCTTGCTTTCCCTCGCCATGCTCGCATGGCGCGTCGGTCTGCCTTCACCCCCTATGCTCACAGCTACGTGCGCCGCGATCATTTTTACGATCGTGGGTCAGCTCAGCGTCGCCAACTGGTCCTCGATCACCTTCCCACGCAAGATGGAATTCGGACAGATGCGTGGCCAGCGGCAATCCGGAATGGCCGTGCTGGTTGCGTTTGGCTCGCAGATATTGATGGGTGGTATTTCGGCGGCGATTCTCTTCACCGGAAATTTGACCGGTAACCGCTGGCTTCCCGCTGAAGCGTTCGTATTACTTGCAGTCATGGCGGTGGGTGGCTACTTCGCGTCGCTTGACGCACTGACGCAACTCGCGGAGAAAAGGAAAGAAACCTTGATCGAAGCGCTGTGCCGGTAATGCCCTGGATTTTCCATTGTTACTTGCAAAACGCACTGCCTATTTCAAACTCCGCATGAATTCCCCGTAGCGCGCCGCAATCGCGGGCCATGAAAAATACTGCTGCTGTGCCACCCAGCTTTGCTGTGCAAGCGAAGCGCGATAGTGCTCGTCCTCCAAAACGCGGAGCAGGACGTCTCCCAGGTCGCCCTTCCTCTGCGGGGAAAAGAGTGCCAGTCCCGCTTCGGTGATCGGCGCCGCCGTTTCCGATCCAGCGGACGCGACCACCGGCAGGCCGCAGGCAATCCCAGCGATTGCGCTGCCGCGCCGCGTGGAAATATGTCCGCGCACAAACAGCAGAACGTCGGAAATGGAAAGGCTGCGCACTACGTCTTCTCCGGGCAAGACGCCCATCACGTGGAGTTCAACACCTCCATCTTGAAACCGCTGCCGCAATTCCGCCTCGGCCCTCTGCGCATTACGGCCAAAAACAATCAGCCGCAGATTTCCAACACGCGAGGCGGCGAATTGGACGGCATCAACGATTTGGTCAATTTCCCCTCGTCCCGCTTCCCCGCCGGTGATGCCAAAGACCGCGACGCTCAGCTTTCCGCGGGTGAGAATACCCTTTCTCGAGTTGGCCTTGCTGGCCGTGGGCAGATTGGCTCCGACGGGAATGAAGCATCCTTTGCCAAGCTGGTTCTTGAGCCAGGAAATTTTCTCCATCGGAACCGTGAAAATAGCAGCGTCGCAAACGCGCAGCGCCTTGAGCATGGCGTGCAGTTGCGCACGACGGCGCAGCCGATCGATCGCCCGTGTTCCACCGTAGGGTTCGACGTCGTGAAACACGACCCCAACGCGGACTTGAGCGGCTTTCAGTATGCTAAGAAGCCGAGGGAATCGCAGCGGAAAGCCACGCGCTGACCACGCCAGTGCCGTGTATTGAACGAGGACCCACGCTCCGCGCCATCTTTTTGCCCGCCGTCGAAGTCCTTTCGCTGCGCGCGTCCACCCGTCTTGTGGCCACGCGACTCGCTCGATGATCAATTCGAAGCCTTCCGCCGTCATAGCCTCGCCGAGGTAGCGGCAATACTCTTCAACCGCGTCGGTGGGGGCGTCAGGCCGTCCGAGGAGCGCGATGACGCGCTGTCCGCTCATGGCAAGATGCTCATTTTTCGACGAGAAAGCTTCCGATCACCAGCGCGTCCATGCCGGAACTGAAAAATGTCCGTATTGCATCAGTCGGCGTGTGCACAATGGCTTCGCCGCGCAGATTAAAGGATGTGTTCATGATGACGGGCACGCTCGTGCGTTTCTCGAATTCATCGATCAGCCGCCAATAGAGCGGATTGATTTCTTTCTCTACCGTTTGCGGGCGCGCGCTTCCATCCACATGGGTAACCGACGGAATTATGCTCCGTTTTTCCGGGCGCACCTGCGCCGTCAGAATCATAAACGGTGAATCCGTCGCGCTCTCCAAGTATTTGTCGGCTGCTTCCTTCTTGATCGATGGCGCAAACGGCCGCCACCACTCACGGAATTTCACCGCATTGTTGACCTTGGCGTTCATTTCCGGATCGCGGGGATCCGCAAGAATCGAGCGGCTCCCGAGCGCACGTGGACCAAATTCCATGCGTCCTTGAAACCAGCCGAGAATCTTCCCCTGCGCAAGCAGTTCAGCCGCCGTGGGCGCGGGATCCGACAGTTTCGTGTAATGTAATTTGTACGTGCGTAGCGCGCTTTCTATAGCTTCGTCGTCAAAACATGGCCCCCAATACGCGTGCCGCATCGTCTTGTTCGGCAATTTTCCGTTGCCGTCAAGATAGTGAGCAAGCGCCGCGCCAAGCGCTACTCCATCATCCGAGGCCGCGGGCTGCACAAACAATTTATCCACAAGACCGGATGCCACGATTTTTCCATTGGCTTTCGAATTCAGCGCCACGCCTCCGGCAAGACAAACTTTCCGGCACCCTGTTTTCTCGATGGCCATCCGCACTACATTCATCATCGCTGTTTCGCAAGCGTCCTGCACGGCGTAAGCGGTGTCTTTGTGACGTCCGTCGATGTCGCTCTCTGGAATACGCGGCGGGCCAAGAAGCGCAGCCATGCCGGCAATCGGCGTCGCGCCGTTGGTGATCAGTTGCCTAGTGTGGATACGATACGGCGACGCCCTCACATCGATGAAGGCGGACAAATCCACGCCGGGCTTCCCGTAGGGCGCAAGTCCCATCACTTTCCATTCGTCGCTGTTGCGCTGAAAGCCGAGAAACTCGGTAAATTCGCTATAGAAATGTCCCACGGAATCGGGAAAGGGAATCATGAGCACGGGGTCGAGCCTGCCGTTGTGGGCTTGCCAGATGGTCGTCGCTTCCCACGCGCCGCGGCCATCCATTACCACGACGGCGGCATCTTCAAATCCCGAGTACGCATAAGCGCTGATGGCATGCGCCAGGTGATGATCAACAAACCGCATTTTCGCTTTTGTCGGCCCGAATTGTTGCGCGAATTTCTTCGCTCCGCTTTCCTGGTGCCACATGCTCAAGAAGTGCAGCGTCGAATTCAGCCCATTCAGGTAGGTCAGAGGCATTTTCCCTGTGGCGTAACATTTCAGATCATGCCGGAAGACCGGCCCCGCCGTCTGCCACCCAAAACACACTTCATCCAACTGCTCCGCTCGCGCATTTGCGAAATCGAGACATGCTCGAATGGCATTCTTGGGGAAGCTGGCATCGTGCTTCAATCGGCTGATGCGCTCTTCCGCCACAGCGAACAAGAGCTCGCCGTCGCGCACGATGCACGCCGACGAGTCATGCATCTGCGAATAATTAATCCCTAGCGTGACCATCCCTTGGCTTGGCCTTCCAGTTCGAGGACATGCATGTACAAGGCTTCGAGTTGCTTCGCGGCGCGCTCCCAAGTATATCGTTTCATTGTCTCGCGGGCGGCGACGCCGAGTCTCCCGCGTAATTCAACCGATCCGGCGAGACGCAGAATGGCTTCTTCGATCGCCCTGGCATCGGCCGGCCGTATTAATAATCCGTTGTAATCGTTTTCCACCACATCTGGCATCCCGCATGTCTCCGTCGTGATCACCGGCATTCCCGTCGCCATGGCTTCAAGCAGCACAGATGGCAATCCCTCCATCAGGGAGGGAAAGACAAAGACGTCATGCTCGGAATAGAGTTCTTGCATTTGCTCCGCCGCAACGACAGGACGGATTGAGATTCGGCCTGCCAGTTCTGCTCCAAAGAATCGCTGGATTTCCTCCGGTGGGACGCCACACCCTGCAAAGGTCATCGTAAACCGAGGAAGACGCGCCGCTAGATTTCTCATCGCATCGCGAATGTAAAAGATGCCGCGCTGATCGAGCCACGTACCTGCATAGAGCAGCTGCAGCGAATCGCCATCTCGATACTCCCGAGAAATGAAGAATCGGGGTTCTACACCGTTAGGGATGTACGCGACACGATCTGAATCCATGTCATATTTGAGCTGCAGCATCGACCAGACATCGCGACTATACGCGTGCGCTCCGTCCGCGGTGCGAATCGACCATCGAAAACGTGGCTGATGGTAAAAGCGGTGCCAGAGGCGGTTTCTCAATGAAAAATTCCAGGCGCGGCTCTTTTTCACTTCGCGGCTCATTACATGCACGCGGCGCTCTTCGATGCCGTGAAGTGTCATCACGTAGGGTGGATAGCCTGCTCCGTAGCGCCAGCGGCGGCGAACGCCATAGGGAAAACCTGTAGGAGCGTGCAGATTCACAATCGAGAACTTTTCGCGGTTTCCCGCGATGTAGCGGCTCAGCCGTAACGAAAAGACGAGCTCATTCCACCGTGGCGAGACACTCCCGGGATCGACCAGATCTTCTTGAAAAATGTAGGTGAGATGATGACCCAGCCGTTCGAGCTCGCGGCCCAGGTTATAGATGATTGTCGCCACGCCGCCCTCGCGACGCCTCGGCACTCCCGATCCCATTAAGATGTGCAGCGGTTGCTGCTGCCAAGCGTTCGGCTCCATCCGTCAGGGCCTCGTCGTCCGGTAACGGTCCACGTGCGCGGGCTGCTGGAATGGCAGCCATCTCTGTCGTGCCTTTCGGTAAATATTGTTCTGTGCCAAGCTTTGACGCAATGAATAGTAGAGCCGTGAACTCATAATGCAAGCGGGAATCAGGGTCAGCCCCTTGAACGCCCAATCGGCAGTTGAAGCATTTTCATGCATGATTCGATAGTTCCTCAGTTCCGTCCGTATCGTCTCCCACGGGAACCCGTTATTTATCGATAGCCGCATCAGACTCGCCTCGGTTTCAAGCGACTCGACGACCGCGCTCACAACGGGTCCAGGTAATTGCAGTTCCTCAAGTTTTTTCCTAAGCGACTTCGCCAGCGCATCAAGTACTTGGTGCTTCTTGCGAATGGCAAGCGTGTTCCCTCTTGATATATGGAATGCATTCGATTCGTGTACACGGTAGAACGTCAGTGATTCGCGCAAGATCAATACATCTGAGTACAATCCGGCGAGCGTGAACAAATATTCGTCTGCCTCTATCCGGAGTCTTTCGGGCACCGCACCGATTCCCCTGAGTACCTCGGAGCGAAACGTCATCCGGCTGGTGCCAAGAAAACTTTTTCTCAACCGGAAGGTGCGCGCACCTTCCACCGAATCAAGGCGGAATCGGGGAACTTCGCGAAGCAACTCAGTGTGTTGCCGGCCGTCTGGAAAGACTTCGGTGATTCCGTGTCCTATCAGGCCAATTGACATATCGCTGGCGAGCGCGTCAGCGACGGCTTGCAGTTTCCCCGGCGCCCACCAATCATCCCCGTCCAGGAACGCGATGATCTCTCCCCGGCATTCCGGAATGCCCGCATTAAACGCTGAAGCCTGCCCGCCGTTCTCTTTGCGCAGCAATCGCACGCGCGGCTGGAATTTCTTCACAATCTCCGGTGTGCGATCCGTCGAGCCGTCATCGACGACGATGATCTCACGCTCCGCTGCTGGAGAATCCTGCTCCAGCACGCTCACGATCGCCTGCTCGATGAAGCGCTCGTGGTTGTACGTGTCAATCAGTACGCTGACAAAGCTCCTTGGCAAATTCGCGCTCCCCAAAATCCTCAATCCCGCATGCAGCAAGGATCATTTCAACTCTTGGCAGCCAGTGTTCTTGCCTTTTCCGCCGCCCCGCTCTTCTTTGCGGAAGAATTGAACAGCCGCTTGCGCTTCATCCGAACGTCATCCAGCACATACAGATGATGATAGCCCAGGAACAGCGCCGCAAGTGCACGCAGATAACTGTAAGCCCGGTGCCGCGGCGTCATGATCTCGCCGTACGTCGGGAGAAAATCAAGCAAATGGCGAAAATATTTCCATCGGCCCGGCGCCCTCAGCACAAACCCATCGCTCTCCTGGGCTTTTACCCATTGCTTCAAGTAAGCGCGAATATTCCTGGAGCTGATATCCTGACCGTATTTTTGCAGCCAATGCCGGAGCTCCCTGAGCAGCGCCTCGCGCGTGGCCATCCTGCCTTCGATTTGGCTGCGAGAAGGTCTTTCGGCGTTTACCTGAAACAGGTTTGCGCCATGCAGCCGGTACTTCCCCAGAAATCTCGGCAAGGCCACAACCGGCGCAACAAATATCACCAGCGCCGTGAGATAGGCATCGGCCTGAAATCGCAGCGACTCGGGCACCGGCAATAGTTTCTGAAGCGCTTCGCGCCGGAACGCCAGGCACGATGTGCCCATCATGGGGTATCGCAGAAGCGCGCGCCGGCTTTCCGTTACGTGCCCCGAAACAGGTATGAAATAGGTGTCTTCAGAAAGGTGTGCCCTGCCATCCCACAAATACAGGCGGTGGTAGACCATCCCCGCGGCAGGATGGCGTTCGAACTCTTCGTAGACTTGCCCCAGTTTCTCCGGAAGCCAGACATCGTCCGCATCCAGCAGCGCGAGCACTTCGCCCCGAGCATGCTCGAAACCGAAATTGAAGGCCGAAGCCTGCCCGCCGTTCTTCTTTCGGAAATAGCGGATCTTCTCCCCGAACTTCCGCAAACGCTCTTCCGTATCGTCGGTCGAACCGTCGTCCACGACCAGAATTTCCCGCTCCTCAGCCGGAAAATCCTGCGCCAGCACGCTCGAAACAGCGTCTTCGACGAATTCACCGTGGTTGTAGGTATCGATCAGAACGGTGAAAAAAGGGGCTTTCATTCGTGCCTTCTTGGTTTATTTCGCCATGGTCCGCGCCAACTGTGTTCGTTGTACCGCAATAATCTCTTCGAAAATGACGTCCAATCCGCGTGTGATTTTCCAATTCGGATAATGGCTCAGGAACTTTCGCGTGTTTGAGATATAGCAGATGTGGTCGCCTTTCCTCGCCTCATCCACGTAGCGCCAGTCCAGCTTGCGTCCGGTCATCTGTTCAATGTGGTCGATGGCTTCCAGCATCGACACGCTGTTCGCGCGGCCACCTCCCAGGTTGTATACCTCGCCGGGCCGCGGATTTGCCGTATATTCCTCGATAGCTCGCACCACGTCATGGCTGTGAATGTTGTCGCGCACCTGCTTGCCTTTGTAGCCAAAAATGGAATACTTCCCTCCGCTGAGCGCCACCTTCACCAAATAGGACAAAAAACCGTGCAACTCTACGCCGGAGTGGGACGGCCCCGTCAGGCAGCCACCGCGAAAGATTCCCACCTTCATTCCGAAGTAGAGCCCATATTCTTGCGCGGCAAGGTCCGCTGCCGCTTTCGAGGCGCCAAAAAGCGAATGCAGCGTTTGATCGATCCGGCAGGTTTCCCTGATACCCTCAAAGTCCTCGGCCCGCGCGTAATCGTACCGCTTCTCCAACTCTTTCAGCGGGATCTCATTGGGCGCATCTCCATAAACCTTGTTGGTGCTAAGAAAAACGAACACCGCGTCGGGCGAATGCTGGCGCGTGGCTTCGAGAAGGTTCACTGTCCCAAGCGCATTCACTTCGAAATCAAGAAGCGGAATCTCCCGCGCTTTATCGTGTGAAGGTTGCGCTGCGCAGTGGACAATCAAATCGAAACGTTGCGTTCGAAAGAGTTCTTCCATCGCCGTCCGGTCGCGGATATCCAGCGCCGCGTGTGTGAATCGCTTCGTCACACCCTTGAGCCGCTCCAGATTCCACAGCGTGTCGCCCGCCGGACCGAAGAACACCCGGCGCATGTTGTTGTCCACGCCGACGACTTCGTGCCCCTGGCGGTCGAAATGCTCGGCAGCTTCCGAACCAATCAGTCCGCTGCTGCCCGTGACCAGAACTTTCATGCGTTCGAATCCAATCCTCACCTCGTGGGGCCCAAACCGTGGAAGAGCGGCGCAATTTCACACATCGCTTTCCTAAAATGATTGAGATCAAAGACGAGAGGCCGCTCCCTCACCAAAAGAGTACCAGCAGTCGCCCGCAATTTGACTGCCTCGAGATAAGGCCAAAGCCGGGCATTCACCTACTGCCACCCGAGAAGACTGAGAAACTCCTCCACGCGCTCCACGGGAAGGGCAACCAGATTGGCGTCATACGATGCCTGGTCGCAGGAAATCGGCACCAACGCTCCCTTTGCGGCAATGGCGAACCAGCGGTAGTCCATTCGAACCAGGAATTGGAGGATTTCTCGTGCCGCATAGCCCCATGGCTGCGTCCGAGTGTCCCGCACCTCCGCCAGTATCGCCGGTCGCGATTCCCGGTGTAGCAACTTCATCGCGCTGTATAAGACGGAGAGTTCCGCCCCTTCTACGTCCAGCTTGACAAAATCAACTTTGCTCACGCCTGATTCGGCAAGCACATCGTCCAGTCGTCGGACCGGGACCCGCACTGTGTGGATGGGTTCGCTGACAGCTGGCCGCCGCAGGCTGTTGCACCAATCTTGCTCTCCGTCCACGAGATAAAGGTCTTCCTCCCCAGGATTCTCTCCCAGCGCGCAAGGCACCAGTTCGGTGTTCGAACAACGGTTCATCCTCAGGTGTTTTTCCAGCCGTACGCACTCCCGCGGTGAAGGCTCGATCGCAATAACGTGTCCATCCCATCCGACGCGCTTCGATGCCAGCAACGTGTACAACCCGTGATGCGCCCCGGCATCAACGACAGTCATGTCCCTCCGTAGCAATCGCATTACAAATTCCGTTTCCATCCGTTCAAACTCGTTATAAATCAATTCTTGATCCAGGGCGCTCTTCTCTGCCAGCCACCACGCGCCGAAGGGCAGCCGTAAGGGAATAGGCATCCCGGGGAAAACCCGTCGCGCTCGGTTCACCAGCGTAATGTACTTCCTTCGTGGAGGTGCGGCCAGGAATCGTCCGATTCGTTGTGGCAGTGTGGCTGCTACCGCCGGCTTTTTAGACCAGGGATCTTCTGCTTCATGCGGCTCGGGGATTAGCCGGAATCCCGCCAAATCGATCGACATGGTGGAGGCCAGCAAGACCGTGCGCCGCCGGGTGTGTTCCGCTGTCTCGCGAAAATCCTCGTGCTCCGGCAGGGGCACTACGCGGTAGACCATCCCGAAACCCGCGCGGTACAGCATCTTCACCAAGCCAGCCTCGCTCGCATAGCAAGCTACCTCGGTCAAGCTCTGATCGCGCTCATGCGGTTCCTTGCGCAACAACATCGAGGGCTCTTCTCCCGGCAGGCACATGCTTTCCAGCAGCAGGCATTTCTTCGTCAGTACGCGAAGGTTGCGAATCGCGAGCAATGGATTCTCCAGGTGATAAAGAAGTCCGAAGCATAGAACCAGATCAAATTCGCCCAGTTGCAGGATTGCACGTTCCACAATATCGCCCTTTTCGAACGGAATGTGCGGGAATCGCCGCCGTGCCTCCGCCACGTTTTCTCCGCGCGCGTCGAACCCACGCACTTTCAGGCCACACTCCACAAGAGTTTGTGAGAAAAATCCCACGCCGCAGCCTGCGTCCACGGCATTTGAAAGCTCCAGCGCGGGTTTCAGCTTGGCGACGATTCGCCGTATTGTTTCGCCTCGCGCATCAATCAGTTCCCTGTACTCTTTCCGGTCGAACGGCGTCAAATGCATGGTCATTTCCGCCGTTGGCCGGATGGGCTCGACCTCTCGGATCTGTGAAATTCTTGGTGTGTTGGTATTCATCCGTCGGCTTCCTTGCCGCAGCACTCTTCCGGAGTCGGGCTCGGCGTGGCGGAACGCACCCGCTGCCGCAGAAGCCGACGTGTCACCGCATCAGGCAGCTCGGCTGCCAGCGCGAGCGACGGAAAATACTTGGGAACAGAAGGACGATGGTACTTACTGCTTATGGTATGCGGATACTAATTACGACACGCTAATAATGCAACATATTTCTTTTGTAGTAACAAGCTGAAAACATGTCTTTCCGGCCTCCAAGCAGACTAAAACTTGTGGCCGAGGGACCGTCGGACAGGGCGGATGAGATCTAGAACCGCGAACCAAATAGTGTGCCAAACGTCGTTCCGCAGCACACGTCCCGCTTGCCTCGCGTAGCGCCTCGCTGCGAACCAGTGGCGCAGCACATTAGACTTCAGCCCCTCCGGCGTGAGCACTTCCGCGGCATCGGCGATGGTGCGAAGATGGCGCCAACCACCCGCAAGCTGCGCGTTCCGGCCTGCTTCTTCTCCGTTCCAGACTCCGGCTTTCCCTTGTGGATGGTAGCTGTAATCGTGATTTTGGTGTACGGCCATCACCACGCGCGATGCATCGATGACTGGCTTCCCCGAATCCAGCGCTTTCCAAACAAGCCAGTTATCCCAGAAGACGCGCAGCACAAACGGGGGTATGTCCGGTCCATAAAGGCCTCGTGTAAACGCGAAGTAATCGATCCATTCGGAGGTGCACCGCTTGCCCAGGCGCAATGCGACACTTCGCAGTTCCGTTTGCCATTCATAGCGCTCGAACGCCAGCGGTTCTGTAATCCCCGTATCCCAGCGGTGGCCAACCATTAGAAATTCCCGGTGCATCGCATGGACACGCTCGATCGCACGACGCAAATCCTGCATCAGGATAATGTCGCAATTGACGTAGCAGAGGACGTCGTGCTTCGCGATGAGCTGCGCTCGCGCGAACAAATAGTCCAGCCGCTTGGTGCCGTGCTCGTTGCGCTCCACGTGCGGTTCGTGGTGAAGTCCTAATTCTTGCGCGGCATGGGCCGCCCCTTCATCGGCGCCAAAGAGGATGATCTCTACGGCCGGATGAAGGGCCTTCCACGATTGCAGCGCGTTGCGCTGAATGATCCCGATGTGCCCGCGGAAGGGTTTTGCAGTCGTGAATATAGTTAGCACAGGCGTTATATTCTTATATTAGATAATTCTGTGGCGGCATGTTACACCGTATTAGCGAAATGACAATAGCAATTCCCGGGATGACCGCTGCCACCTGGCTGGTGGACGGGTTCCGTCACGGCGAAATCCCGCGTCTAGTCCGCTGAAATGGTGGCGGTCGCGAAATGCGGTGCGGGGGCTGGCGCCCCCAGGCGGATGTAGTGAACGTTTTGCGAGCCTTCCAGGTGCGGAAGAGCGCGCCAGCAATCGATGACCACGCGCCGCGTGGCATGAAAACTCGGGCCCGAGCGGAACGGCTGCATCCATGCCGAACTGGCGAGATCGCAGAACTGCTGCCAGGGAGTAGCAAGAACGACGATGCCGGATTGCGCGATGCAGTCCTCCGCGGAAGTCGCAATGCGCACGGATTTATGCGCGGCGAAAGCACGAGGCAAGTCGGCGGAAGGGTCGAAGACCACGATCGGGAGATTGGCGGACGCCAGCTCAAGGGCAAGCAGCAGCCCAAAGGATTCTTCGATTACGTCCGTGTCTGGTTTGTACGTAAGGCCAAGAATTCCAACCGGAAGGCTCCCGGATTGATGGGATTTTACAAGCCCGGCCAGAGCCGCGATCTGGGCGCGGTTGAAACGATCCGTGGCTTCGGCAAGATCGGAGAAGGCGCCGCTACGCGCGGCCAGCGCTGCAAAGGCCCGATTGTCGCGAGGAAAACAGGGGCCGCCATAGCTGACCGCGCCCTTCAAGTATTTGGACCCGATCCGCGAATCGAGTCCCAGCGCGTAGGTAACCACGCTGACGTCGGCTTCGGGAAGTTTCTCGCACAGCCGGGCAAGCATATTGGCATAGCTGATTTTGGTCGTGATGTACGTATTGACGGCCAGCTTGGTGATTTCCGCGTTAATGAAATTCATGCGCGCTATCGTGGGAGAGTTCTTGCAAGTCCGCGCGTAGACATCCGAAAGAAGGTCCCCAGCGCGAGGATCGGACTCGCCGATCAAAAGAAAATCGGGATAATAGAAATCGCGGATCACCGTCCCGAGCGCGATAAATTCGGGACTGTAACACAGCCCGAAGTCCTGGCCGCAGCGCTTGCCGCTGGCGCGTTTGAGCGCCGACTTGATTTCGCCGCCGGTGGAACCGGGCATCACCGTGCTGGTAAGCACCACGAGATGATAGGAATCTTTGTTGCGCAACGCGCGGCCGATGGCTTCGCAAGTGGGAATGGCATACCGAAGTGAAAACCCGCCGTCCGCTTCGCTGGGAGTGCTGACGACAATGAACGTGGCCTCGGAATCTCGGACTGCCGCTTCGGTGTCCTGCGTCGCGAGAAGGCGCCCTTTGGATTCCTGGAGAAGCTCCGCGAGTCCGGGCTCGTGCACGGGAGGCACCCCGCGGCCGATGGCGTCCACTTTCTGTGCATCTATATCTACCGCGATGACTTGAAAACCGCGCGCCGCAAAACAAGCTGCGATCGGCGAGCCGAGTTTGCCCAAACCAATAACCGATATTGTCGAGACCATGCGCCTCCTGAGAGAGGCCCTAAGTTTAACGTGAGAAAGTGCCGGCAGGAAGCCTGCGATCAGCGAAACGTCAGACTTTGTCGGTGGGAGGACTTGCAGCGAGATCGCCTCCGCCGGAGCGCCGCAGACCTCTCAATTCCTGCTCCGCCCGAAAACGTTCCTTCGAGATCTCGCGGTCGATACCTTCGTCCGCGGATGCCCAACGCAACAAGCCATATAGAAGGAAAGGAGTCGCGAGAACAACCAGGACCAGACCCCACCAAAACATGACGCCGCCTTCCTTCGGTTTCCTTAAGACTCTTCAGCAACGGCAAGGCCAAGCCACAAAATCCACTAGCGATGTTCAGGAGCTCTGATCGTTCGCTGTCTGTCTGAATCCCCTGCGCAGCCCCAGCACTTTCCGAAGCGCCGCTGTTCGCCGCACGAAAATATCCCACGCGAATCGCCTCATCTTGAACAACGGCTTGCGCAAGCGCACCCTTCGTAATGCCCCGCCCGGCGTAAGCTTGTGCGTCACATCCAACAGCGTGTACGAGTCCTTCACCCTGCCATAAAGCTGATAATTCCGTTCCTGTTCTTCACCGTTCCACACTTGTTCCTTGCCGCCCGCGACGTGATTGTAATCATGATTTTGGTGCAGCACCGTCGCCGCTAGCGACGCATCCACCACCGGCAGATTTTGCTCCCGCACAGCTTTGATCAGCCAGTGATCAAACCACAGCCGCCCGATTGCGAAATCCGGCACATGGGCATACATGCCTTTCGGGAAAACGAAAACATCTATGAACTTGTGGTCCCCGGCGACACCATCCGAGTTTCTCCGCGTTTTCATACGCGATTCCCAGCCCGCCTCAAAAGTCAGCGTCTCTGCAATGTCAATGTTGACGCGTTTAGAAACCATGAGGGACTTCGGAACTTGCCGCCGCACCTTTTCGAACGCCCGCGCAAAATCACTCAAAAGCACAATGTCCGCGTTGACGTAGCACATCCATTCGAAACTCGCCGCCGCCTCCGCCTGCCGGAACATATCGCTCAGCAGCGGCGTGCCGTGTTCGTTCGTCGCCACGTTCGGCAAGTGTCGCAAGCCAAATTCCTGCGCCACCTCCATCGTTCCCTCATCATTTCCCAGAAGGATGATATCCGGACGCGGCTCCAGCTTCGTCCAGCTCTCAATGGCATTGTGCTGGATAACCCCAATGTGCCCTTTGAACACCTTCGGGATCGTGAAAATTGTCAGCACACTTCAAGCATAGCGAAAATAGCGTTCGCAACAAGTGAGTAGACCAGCCGCCAATTAAACACGTAATACTAGGCCTGCGCGGTCAGCAGAAGATGCCAGCCCCAGCGGCGCTCCAGCAATCGAAAAAACGGCCGCGGCATCCAGCGGAAATACCATTCCTTGACGTACCGATACTTCACGTAGTCCGCGATGCGGTAAGGAAAGATGTGCTCGGCCTGCACGTCCGTCACGCGGAAGCCGTGCCGTTCCAAGAGTTGCCGCCCTTCTCGCCGCGTGTAGGTGTACGTCACCGGGCATCCCGTTTGCGCTTCGGAGTTTTTCGCCACTACGTCCTGCAATTTCCAGAACTGGCCTTTGCCCTCCGTCGCCAAAATCCACGCAACTTTCCACGACCGCCGGTGATAGACCATGATCTTGACCGTTGTTCCCGGCCGCGTGTACTTCCGAAGCTGCTCCAGCACCGCCTCAGGATTCGGCGTGTGGTGGATTACGCCGAAGGAGTAAATCAAGTCATACGGCTCCGGCGGCACGAAAGCGCTGAGCTGTTCCGCATTCCCCGCGCAGAAACGAATGTGGTCTTCCAATCCGAACACCGCGGCACGCTGGCGGGCCAGCTCCATGGACTTTTCCGAAAGGTCTACCGTCGTGACTTGCGCTCCCGCGCGCGCAAAATTGATCGTGTCCGTGCCAATCCCGCACCCGATTTCCAGCACCTTCTTCCCGCGCCACAGCGCGAACTCCGCGAATCCCGGTATGTGATATTCCACAAAGTATTTTCGCGCCTCTACCTCGTCGAAGTATTCCTTCGTACCCACCGTCGCCGTCGAATGCCGTATGTTGCAGGGACGATCATTCCAATAATCCCTCACGCGAGAAATTTCGACATTGGCGAATGACATGGACAACTATTCTCCCAAGCTAGCGGGGGTCTTTCATCTGTATCGCGCTTTGCAAATGATTCAGTGGCCGGACGTGGAAGTGCTCAAGTAACTCTGCGTCTTGAAAGGCAAGAACCTCGTGTTGGAGTTCTGGATTCTCCCGAAGCGCGCGGAGCCGCCTGGGCATATCGGCCATACCCTTGCAAAGGCACAAGGGATGACAAAGCAACCGGTGGTAAGGCTTGTCCTTTTGGCCAATGCAAAGGCAGCCAAGCGCGGCAGCGTCGGCGAGGGCCTGGCCCGCGCCAGCGATACGTCCCACTGCAACATAATAGCGACATTCAGCTAGCTCGCGGAAGTAGTGGGCCGCGTCTCCCCATTGCGGGCTATCGGAGATTCCATAAGTCTTCGCTTGGTTACTTGTGCGGCAGCGAATCTCAATTCCGAGGGAGTCTTGGAGTCGATAGAGCTCGGCTTGGGCCTCAGGGCACCATGCCTCGCCGAGTTGCTTCATCGCTAGCGTCATTAGTGTGCGCCAGTCGACCCAAGCGGCCTCCTGCTGGGATGACCCGAACAGGCTGCGCATAAGACGGTGGTCGTGTATATACGGGAATGAGACAGGCTGCGGAAGGGCCCGGAGTCGGTTCGGTGCAGCCATCATGTGGTCGAGAAAGAGGTCGTAGTTGGGAGCCGGTTTTCTTAGGGATTGCGCGTAGATACCATCCCAGTGTTCCTGCACGTAATATGCGTACAGGATCCTTGAGAGTTTGGGAGGGCTGAGGATGGGGTCGAATGTGATGACCACATCATAGTCAGAGAATGGAATGTCCTCAGGTGGCGTAATGTTTTTCACGTGTTTCTCGGTGAGTTCCGCACGTCCAGCAACACGACGGATAGCGTCTCGGGTGTAGTCCGTCTCCAGCGTTTGCGGGATAATATACCAGTCGGCTTTGAGGACGCAGGTAAGTTCCCAATAGACGGCTTTACCGGGCCACATGTCAAAGAGACGCTCGGGAGATGTGTCCTTCCATAGCACTCCAGACCAAGGGCCAAATACGTCCAAGGCCTGTTTGACAAGGGCAGTTTTGAAGGGACGTTTTGTGACAGCATCGCCGGTCTGCCTGCGTGCCGAACGGAGGCGGGGGTAAGTTTTGCGCGCGACTCGTCGTGCCAGATCCTTAACCCAATTGCTCATTTCTCTTTCGTAGCTGGGGAGGATGAGACTGAGAATTCATCGGGCAAGTTGAGCATTCCGTTCCATTCGTCGCTTGGATGTTGGTAATTCTCGGTTGCTACCGTAAGCTCGGGGAGACAATCCCAGAGATCCAGAAGCTCGTCCATGTTATACAAACTCAAGTGCCAGTAGTAAGGACCAGGCTTCAGCGGAAGCATCGGGAAGTTGTGACGGAATTCATGCTCTCCGACAGCGAGGTCTGCGAAAGCAACGTCCGTAGCCCACACGAGGTGCTGATCTGGATTAAATAGTGCGATCCCATGGTGACCTTTGCGGATGGGTTCATGGAGTTGAAGCGTGAACTGGATCGTCGTTCTGCCAACACTTGCAAGGGTATGAGGGTCGTCGCCGTCGGGCTCAATGATTTGCCATTTAGTGAAATGGCCTTTGGAATTGACCGGCCGCTCTTGGGAATGTCCATTTGAGTCTCCACGAGCCATCGCAGATTCGTAAGCGGAGACAACTTCATGCGTGGAGCCATTCTGGCGAACAGACCCGTCATCGATCCACACCACGCGATGGCACAGCCGCCGAATCTGGTTGAGCTGATGCGAAACGAGGACCACCGTGCGCCCCGCTCGCGCCACATCTCCCATTTTCCCCAGGCACTTCTTCTGGAAGTTGATGTCGCCCACCGCCAGCACTTCATCGACTAGCAGAATCTCCGGCTCCAGGTGCGCCGCCACGGCGAATGCCAGCCGCACGTACATGCCGGAGGAATAATGCTTTACGGGCGTATCGATGAATTTTTCCAATTCCGCGAAGGCCACGATTTCATCGAACTTCCGCTCGATCTCCGCTTTGCTCATCCCCAGGATCGCCCCGGAAAGAAACGTGTTCTCGCGACCCGTCAGCTCCGGGTGAAATCCTGTCCCCACTTCCAGTAACGAGCCGACTCGCCCGTGAATCTCCGCCCAGCCTTCCGTGGGCCTCGTGATCCGCGACAGAATCTTCAGCAACGTCGTCTTTCCCGCCCCATTGCGCCCGATCAATCCAAGAACTTCCCCTTCTTTCACTTCCAGCGAAACGTCTTTCAGCGCCCAGAACGTCTCTTCCTTTTTCCTGCGTAGCGAAGCAATCGGCGACCGCACGAAATCTTCCAGCGCATGCCGCAGCCCGTCGTCCACCTGCAGCCCCCGCCTGTACCGCTTCCCCAGCCCTTCGCCATGGATCACCACGGTGCTCATGGATACGCCGCCTCCGCCGATGGCCGAGGAACAGCCTTTGCCGATGGTTCAGCGAACGTATAACTGGAACGGTGGCCTAACCGTATCAGTGGGCTCTCGAAATACCGCCAGGAGAGGCGCGCGGCCACCAGAGTCAGTGCGAGCGCAGTGAGCGCGGTCAAGAAAGCAAGAGCGTTTGTTATCTGCGGGAAGTGTCCCCAGAAATAGCGAAAAAGGAATCCTACTATCGCTTGATGAAGAAGATAGGTGCCGTAGGCGATCCCGCCCAGCCAGCCGAGCCACTTAAATCTCAGCGCGCGGCTGATAAAACTATTCGGTCTGGTCACCGAGAAGAGAAGCACGCTGACATAAAAAAGAGCCAACCAAGTGTAACCAAACGTCCGCATTATGGAATCTGTAAAGGCGGGCGATTTCCAGCCTAGAAAACCGATACCGATTAAGAGAATGGGCATCAAAATGGCGAAAAATAGATTATTACTCCGGATTCGATCTCTCCATGCGTCATCCCGAATCAGAATTGCCGCTAGGACGCCAAGCAGCAGAGCGTCTGCGCGGCATGGCATAAGGACGAAACCAGCTATCCAATTATGCGGCCAGATCAGCCGGATAGCGACACGCGCCAAAGGTGCCATGCAAATCCCGCCGAGGACCCACGCCCAAAGCTTGCGGCCGGTGAAGAACCGGACGATCAGCGGCAGCGTGAGATAAAACTGCTCTTCGATCGCCAGCGACCACGTGACCCCCAAAGCGTTGCCGCCAAAGTCCATCGCGCGGACCATCCAGAAATTCTGTGTGAAAGTCCAAAAAAAGTACCACGGCGGATGTGCCGGAGTCAGCCACGTGCCGTGATGCGTGCGCTGCGCCAAAAGCAGGAACGTCGGAACGATGAGGAGGACAGCAGCATAAATAGGGACGATCCGGAAAAAACGGCGTGTGTAGAAGACTTGGAAATAGTTGCTGGCCTTGCGCGCATCCAGGAGGATTCCACCGATGAGGAAGCCGGACAATACAAAAAACAGATCCACGCCGCTCCAAGTTAGCCGCCCGAAGACTAAGGCGTACGAAAGCGGTGTGCCAGGAGCGGTTACTGTAGGAACCATAAAGTAGTGCCAAATCAATACGCTGCCGATGGCTAGCCCACGCAGGCCGTCCAGCTCCGGGATCCGGCCGGAAAGATTGAGCGGGGCCGCATTCCCGATCTTTTCTCCGTGAATGACTGCTTCCCTCATGAGAGCTTCTTGGCCTGCTCCGCGAACTGCGCTTTCATTTCGCGGGTTGAAGCTTCGCGCTGCTCGGGAGTGGCGAAGGCGTGAGATCGACGGAAGGGACCATCCTCGCGGACGAAGATCATGTCTACCTGGGCCAGTGCGCCGTCGAGTGGACGATAGTTGACGCCAAATATGTCGTAGGCAACGAAGCCGCATTGCTTCATGAAGTGGACAATGTCATAGAACTGTGGCCCTCCGATCATGGTGCCGAAAAAAGTGACTTCGATGATTACGGCCTCGGTCTTCTGGAGCGTGCGTGTAGCGCCTGCGAGGATTTGGAGCTCCGCGCCCTGTACGTCGACTTTGATGAGATACGGGCCCAGGAGTTTCCTTTCGGCGCACTGCTGGTCGATGGTCACGACGGGCACCGTACGGGGAGTTCCGTCGACGGAGGCGCCTTCGACTTCTCTAAGAAGGCTGGAACCGACTTTGTCGGCATGGACGTTGAGAGTGGCGGAGCCCGGCGCTTGGCCAGCGGCGGCGAGAACATATTGGGCGTTATACCCCGAACAGATTTTCTGGAGAAAGGGCTCGAACTCGGCTAGTGGCTCGATGAGGAGGATGGAGGCGGAGGGGAAGGTGGAGTAAAGCTCAGGAGTGGCGCTGGCTACGCCGGCGTCAATGACGGTGCGGGGCTGGAAGCCGAGGCGCGCAAGCTGGGCGAGCCCGCCGGCCATACTGGCGCGCTCGGGCGTCGCGGGACGGCGGCGCCGGATGTCTAGGCCGAAGGCGTTGAAGAGACGGACAACGAGATGCTTCACGGATGCAGTCATACCGTGCTACCGCACCGCTGTTTCGTGAGGATGACCGCCTGATTCACTGTTCTAAGTCGCTCTTTCTGAATAGTTTATGTTTTGCTTGACGAGACGTTACCTTCATGCTATCATTCCCCGTGAATTGGCCTTCCCATCCCCGCTGCGAAGCATCCGTTAGCGCCTACACTACCGTGGGCGCTTTCTCCTCTCTTCATCCGTCTCCCTTTTTTAGTTTCAGCTGTTCATTCTCCGGTTCCTTCACGGGCCCCAAGACCTCCGTGGCCTCAGTGCCAATGTTTAGTTCCCCCTCGCCAAGCCTTCACGCTTCGTCCCATAAGTCCTTTAACTGCAACACTTATGGGCCTTCCCCGTAAGTGCTGCAAACAAAAGACTTACAGGCAGGCCAAACCCTTTAGATGCAACACTTACAAAAAACTGGGGGGAGGGTACCCCCAACTCAACATGGGGATCCGCGTCACACGCGATCCGCAACGGAAGTCTCCATGCGGTTGAAAAAAACCAGCCCACCAAGAACAACCAGCGCCACCGCGAAAGCCGAAGCCAGCAGCAGCAGGCTAGGCGCTTGCCCGCGCCCGGTAATGGCCCAGCGGAAACCGTCAATCACTCCCGCCATGGGGTTGAGCCCGTACAGCCACCGCCAGCGCACCGGAACGAGCGAGGAAGGGTACGCCACCGGAGAAGCGAACATCCAGAACTGGATCAGAAATGGAATCACGTACCGCACGTCGCGGTACAGAGCATTTAGAGCCGATAGCCACAATCCCACGCCCAGCGCGGTGAAAAAAGCGAGCGCCAGCAGCGCCGGCAGCCACAGCGCGGCAAGCGTGGGGCGGATTCCATAAGCCAAAGTGAAAATCGCCAGCACCACGAAGCCGATCGCGAAATCCACCAGGCCGGAAAGCGCCGCGGAGATGGGAAGAATGAGGCGCGGGAAGTACACTTTGGTGATCAGCCGCTGGTTGTCCACGACGACGTTGGTGGTCATTTGCAGGGCGTAGGAAAAATAAGTCCAGGGAACGAGCGCCGCAAAATAAAAAATGGGATACGGCAATCCCTCCGACGGCAGCTTCGCGAGGCGCCCGAAAAATAATGTAAACGCCAGCATGGTGAGCACCGGTTGCAAAACAACCCAAAGGACGCCGATGGCGGTTTGTTTGTAGCGGATCTTGACGTCGCGCCAGACAAAAAAATAAAGCAGCTCGCGGTAGGCCCAGACTTCGCGGAGACGCAGCTCGAGGAGGCCGCGGGGGGGCTCGATCCGAATGGTGGCGGAGAAACCGGAGTGCAACGGAAGAGCGGCGCTCGATTGAGGGACGGAAGCCATGCGAGAATCGAAAACTCCTGAGAGCGAAATGAACCCTTCGCTAGAGTATCAAAGAAAAGAGTCGAGAAAGAACGTATTGCACGGCAACAAATGTTTCAGGGAGCTGGAGGATTTTTTTTGAGCTGCTGGATGTCCCGGTCCTCGATCTGCTGCATGAGGGCTTTGCGGCGGAAGATGTAGGCGCGAAGCTGGGTGGAGAGCTGTCGGGGGACAACGAAGAATTGGTTACGGGCAACTTCCGAAAAAGAGACCGGGCCCCGCGCTGGGATCAGATGCGCGCCCCACTGAAAAATGAAACCGGCATTCCACGCCACCAGGAAAAAACAGAGCGCCGCGGAGATAGCGAAAGCACGGCCCGCGGAACGAAACAATATGCCGAATCGCTGGAGCAGCATCGCAAAGCCAAAAATAAAGACGGACGTGAGCGGGATGAAGTACCGGTTTCCGAAGGAGGCCGTGCCATGCCAATAGGGATAACTGGAAATCAGGTAGTAATAAGCGGCTGCGCCAACGCCGAGATATAAGGTGATGGATTTCGCCGCGCGCGGCGCGAAAAAAAGGCCTGCGACGGACAGCGCAAGAATCGGAGTCCAGGTGAAAAGCCCGTGTTCGGCGGAGAAGAGAATGGAGCGCCAGTAGGGCGCGGTCCAGTCCCACGCCAGTTCGCTGTAAGTGCCGAAGCGAAATATTCCTCCAAAAATGATCCAGCGCGTGACCAGTGTGGGGATAAACACCATAATCGCTACAACTAAGAAGGATGCGTTTGCCGTAAAGAGCTGCGCTGCTTTGCGAAAGTTTTTCTCTTTCCAGGAGCTCCAATACGCAAGTAGGGACTCGATCAGAGGGAGAAGAAGAAAAACACCGTTGGGGAAATAGACATCGACCAACAAGCCGGCGAGAAGCCCGAGAAGAATCCATTGAAAAGTAGTGCGGCAATCACGCGTGCGATCCCAATACCAGAGAAAGAGGGCCACAGCGAATGCAGAATGCGCGTGGGACCAGGCAGGATTGAAATACATGTAGACGGGAAGCGAACTGGCGCCCCAGATGGCAACAGTGGAAAGGAGGGCCCAGCGCTCTTCGATATACTTTCTGGCAAGCAAATAGGAAAAAAGCAAGCCAAGGAAACCATAGGTCGAGGTGCCAAGCGCCATGGCCAGGAGATAAGGGGTAGAAAAACCATTAGCGGGGATATGCGCACCAAGCGCGTTTGCAACAAGCACAAAAGAGTGCGCTGCCAGCAGGAACGGACTCCAAAGGATGGCCGGTCCAATGGTGAAGAGGTTAGCGACGTACCCGGTCCCCGTGTACTCGTTAGGACTAAGCTGACCGTTGGGGAGAGTTCGCGCCTGCGAAAAATAAAGGTTCGCGTGCCTCCAGTCTTCCTCGAATCGCAGATTGTGCTGGATGAGAAGCGCGCGAGCGTAAGCGTAGTATCCGACGCCGTCCCCGTGCACGATCGGATTGAGCAAGAGAAGCGAGAGAATCCAGAGAAGGAGAAGCAGCCGCTCCGATTGGCGCGGAGACCACGCGGGCGATGACCTGAAGTCTTGTTGGTTCACGAACGATTTTACCTGCCGAAACTTTTTCGTAATTCCGGCTACCTTTGTTACAGGGCAGCGTAATGACGTGGAACTAATTCCGCAAGGCCGCTGAAAGGAACCTGGTAAATGCCAGAAATCGTGGCGATATTGTACCGCACGATTTTATTTTGTGAGTCAAATATCCGTGAGCCGGGATGAGGTTGGATCTGCTCTGACATCAGTCATGTAGCCTGAGTGGGACATCTCTGGAGTTGGCTCACCTTGACATTCTACTGAAAGCGAACTACGCTCCCCTAGAATGACTACCAAAGAAGAAAAAGAGCGCATTGAACTGCTGCAAGGGACATTGGACCTGCTGATTCTCCGCACCCTGCTGCTGGGGCCCGAGCACGGCCACGCCATCGCCAAAGCCATCGAATTCAATTCCGACGACGTCTTGCAGGTGGAACAGGGTTCTCTTTATCCAGCGCTGCACCGGCTCATCAAGCGGGGATGGATTTCGTTCGAAGAAGGCACTTCAGAGAACAATCGCCGGGCCAAGTTTTACCGTCTAACTGCCAAAGGCAGGAAGCAACTGACGCTTGAGACCGGCAAATGGGACAAATTAGCCGGAGCGATCGCGCGCATTCTCCGCCCGGCAAAGCAGGGAGGCAAATCATGAGCCGCCGCAAACGCGTGTTGGAAGACCTCGATCAGGATATCCGCGACCACATTGAAAGAGAGACCCAGGACAACATCGAGCGCGGCATGCCGCCGGAGGAAGCGCGTTACGCGGCCGTGAGGAAGTTTGGGAACGTAACGCTCGTCAAAGAAGAGACTCGGGAGGTGTGGATCAGCGTTTGGCTTGAGCAGCTCTGGCAGGACATTCGCTACGGGCTTCGCATGCTTAGGAAATCTCCGGGCTTTGCGGCCGTTGCGATTCTGACACTGGCACTCGGCATTGGCGCCAACACCGCAATTTTCAGCGTGGTGAACGCCGTCTTGCTGCAGCCACTTCCCTTATCCAAATGCAAAGCGTCTGGCCATGATCTGGTCGACATGGGGGAACGAGACGCGCGGGCCAGCTTCCGGTCCGGAGCTGATTGAGTTACGCAGTCGCAGCCACGCATTTGAGGAAATTGCCGGAATATGGGTAACCAGCGGCACGATTACAGGAACGGCCGAGCCGGAGCAAGTGCGACTGGCTATGACGACCGCGAATTTTCTGCCGTTGCTGGCCGAGAAGCAGCAACTCGGACGCTTTTTTGCGCCCGGAGAAGACCGCCGAGGCGCGGCTCCTCTCCTCATCTTGACTGACGGCTTATGGCGGCGGCAATTCGGCGCGAATCCGGCCATCGTTGGGCAAACGACGCGGTTGAACGGAAATGACTTCACGGTTGTTGGCGTGCTGCCGTGAGAATTCAAGCTGCTGTTTCCCGATAGCAGGATGGCAGAAGTGCAGGTCTTCATTCCGTTTTTGAACGACCTGGAGAAACAGAGCCGCGACACGGGCTACATTAGAATGGTTGGCAGGCTGCGCCGGGGCTTTACAGTGGCGCAGGCACAGGGTGAAGCGGAAACCATCGCCTCCCAACTTCGCAGGGAGGCGAAGGAATACGCAGAGCAGTCGCTGCACTTGAGCGTATTGTCGCTTCAGGAGGACGACGTAAGGCCGGTACAGCCGGCATTGGTTTCCCTGTTCGCCGCCGTTGTGCTGGTGCTGCTCGTGACTTGCGCGAATGTCGCTAATCTATTGCTGTCCCGCTCAGGCGGCAGAAGGCATGAAACTGCTCTTCGCTCGGCCATGGGCGCGGAGAGAAGGCGCATTGTCCGTCAATTTCTCACAGAAAACATACTCCTTGGATGCCTTGGAGGAACAGCCGCGCTGGGGATTGGATGGGCGGCTCTGAAGTGGATTCTCTCCCTTCAGCCGGAAGGAATTTATCTGCTGGTGGCCGCTAAATTGGACGGATGGGTCTTGGCATTCACGCTCATGCTTTCGATCTTGACGGGCATTATGTTTGGCTTGGCGCCCGCTTTGTCGGTCGCTCGGGGGGATTTGGTTGAAATATTGAAGGAAAGCGGGAAAGCCACAACGACGGGAAAACCATGGCTACGGCAGTCGCTGATTGTGAGCGAAGTAAGCCTCAGCTGCATTCTTTTGGTGGGAACCGGCTTGATGATTCGAACGTTTACGAGCCTGCTGCGCGTAGATCCGGGCTTTCATGCGGAGAACGTCTTAACGTTTCAACTGTCTTTTCCCTGGTCGCGCTATGGCACCGTGGAGTCCGTAACTAATTTTCTAAAGGATTTGCGAACGAATCTTGCGGCTATGCCTGGTGCGGAATCTGTTGGCGGCGTTTCTCATCTCCCGCTGGATGAAGGACTCGGAAACTGGTACAGCTACTATTGGGCCGAAGGCGCGCCTATCCAGCAGCAAAACACAGTGATGGCGGACCACAGGTCGACGCTCCCAGGGTATTTCCGGGCCATCGGCGCGACGCTGCTGACGGGCCGCGAATTTGAGGACGCAGACGACGCCGTCCACACGCACGTTGCCATTGTGGATGACACGGTGGCCGAACAGACTTGGCCCGGGCAGGACGCGATCGGCAAAAAGCTGAGTGTCGAAGATTCACCCGCCGGCGCCTTCCAATTTATTCGTGAGCCTGTCGTGGTGGTTGGAGTGGTGAAGCACATCCAGGCGCACTCCTTGACGAGCAAGGGGCGCGGGCAAATTTATTTGCCTGTGTCGCTGGCACCGCGGCCGGCGTATTCGCTGGTCGTTCGGACTACAGCGCCGATGCAGACGTTTGCCGCCTATGTGCAGCAGGCCGTGAAGAAGCTTGACAAGGAGATGCCGGTTTCGAATCTGCGCCCGCAGATGGACTACGTCGAAAAGGCCCGCGCGCAAACGCGATTCGTCACCGTGCTTGCAGGAGCGCTCGCCGCGCTAGCGCTCTTCCTGGCATGCATCGGCATTTACGGTGTGACATCCTATTCAGTAGCCCAACGAAAGCGGGAGATTGCAATTCGGATCGCTGTCGGCGCCAATTTGGGTGACGTGGGGAGGATGATATTGCGCCAGAGCGGGCCGCCGGTAATCGTGGGGGTGGTGACAGGCCTGGCGACGGCTCTCGCTCTAACGCCGCTGCTGTCCGGGCGCCTTTATGGCGTGCGTCCGAGTGATCCGCTGACTTACGCTGCGATTTCTCTTGTGCTGGGCGCCGTCGGCGTCTTCGCATGCTACATCCCAGCGCGCAGCGCCACTAAAGTCGATCCGATGATCGTGTTGCGTAGTGAATAGCTATCCTTCGATTTCTTTGTACTGCGCTTTCCGCCCGGAGCCGCTCGTTTCCTATTGACATTCTATAGGTATCCCTATAGGGTGCCGATAGGAGACATGCCTTGAACTCTGAACCGACAACGCTTTTGCAGGGGACTTTGGACCTGCTGATCCTAAAATCGCTTCTTGCCGGCGAAATGCATGGTTTGGGAATCTCGCGCAGAATCCAGCAGATCACCGGCGGCACTTTTGTTGTTAAGCCCGGCTCGTTGTTTCCGGCACTGCACCGAATGGAGGAAGAGGGCTGGATTTCCTCTTTTTGGGGAGACTCCGAGAACAACCGCCGCGCGAAATACTACCGCTTGACCAAGCCTGGACGGAAGCAACTCGAAACCGAGACCAAGCGATGGGGCCGCATCTCGTGGGCTATCGCCCAAGCTTTGGAAGCCTCGTAAAGAGGAGTTCACCATGCCGCTCTTTGTGAAAGCGCAAAGGTTTCTGCGAAATCTTTTCTCGTCGCGCCGAATGGAAATGGACCTCGACGAGGAAGTTCATGCCCACCTCGAACTGCTAACCGAGGAAAACATTCGTGCGGGCATGCCGACCGGGGAAGCGCGACGTGCCGCGCAAATCGAACTTGGCGGGATCGAACAGGTGAAAGAACAGGTTCGCGAAGAACGGCTTGGCAACTGGCTCCACTCCCTGCTCTCCGATTGCCGGTACGGCCTCCGGCAACTCAAGAAAAATCCCGGAGCGACTGCCGTCATGGTGTTCACGCTCGCGCTAGGCATTGGCGCGACGACAGCAATCTTCAGCGTTGTCTACGGCGTGTTGCTGCGGCCGCTGCCGTACACCGATGCGAACCGGATCATGGCCGTCTTTGAGGTCAACTCGAACGGCGGATGGTCGCATCTTGCCAACCCGAACTTTGACGACTTTCGCGATCAAAACCGCAGCTTCCAAGCGATTACAAAGTACAATTCCAACATCGTGTCCGTTTCGGGTGCTTCGCAGCCTTCGCGCACGATGGTGGCGGGCGTCTCCCCAGACTTTCTCAAGGTCTTCGGAGTTCAGCCGATCCTCGGGCGGGACTTCACCGCCAGCGACGCGAAAAAAGGGGCCGGCCCCACCGTTCTAGTCAGCTATGGATACTGGAGGCAGCAACTCGGATCGTCGCTGGACTTCTCGCAGTTGCATCTGAAGATTGATGGCGCGGTGTACTCCGTTATCGGCGTGCTCCCGGACGGATTTCGTTTTCCAGCAGACGTGGATCTGTGGCTGCCGGCCGATTTGAACGGCGAAAATCCAAGCAGGACGGCGCACAACTACTATGCAGTCGGGCGCCTCCGCGATGGAGTGACCGTCGATCTGGCGAACCAAGACATTAGCGCGATCGCGCGCCGCATTCACGATACCTCGAGCGAGCAAGGCGATTACCTGCTCAAAGATGGGATTGTCCTTCCGCTACAGGACTCGATCACGGGCAAAGCCCGCCCGGCGCTGCTGGTCCTGTTGGGCGCGGTGGGATTTCTGCTGTTGGTGGCCTGCGCGAACGTGGCGAACTTGCTGCTGGCGCAAACCTCGGTGAGAGAGCGCGAGCTCGCCATTCGCAGCGCGCTTGGTGCGGCACGCGGGCGGCTCATCCGTCAATTTCTTACCGAAGCCTTTCTGCTTTCGCTCGTTGGCGGAGGCCTTGGCGTGCTTGGTGCGTTCTGGGGTGTGGCGGCATTAGTTGGGCTGGCGCCGCAAAATCTGCCGCGGCTGGACAGCGTCTCGATCAGTATTCCAGTGCTGGTGTTCGCGTTCCTGCTTTCCACTGCGGTTGCCACCGGGCTCGGAGCGTTCACGGCCGCGCGGGCGACTTCAGGGGACTTGCGCAAGGGCCTCGAAGAAGGCGGGCGTGGGCAAGCGGGTTCGCAAGGCAGCCAACGCGTTGGCCGGGCAATCGTGGCGGCGCAGATTGCCATTACCTTGGTTCTCGTTGTCGGAGCGGGATTGCTCGGGCGCAGCTTGATGAAAGTGCTTGAAGTGAATCCCGGGTTCCGGGTGGACAAGGTTATCGCCATGGACGTCTCGCTTCCCTGGGTGGAGGACCCGAAAGCAAAAGCAGGGCAGGGGATTTTCTTTTCACGTTTAATTGAACGGCTCAAACAAATCCCGGGCGTGCACAAGGTTGGTGCGGCTACCGCGTTGCCGATGGAGGGCGGCTTTCCGGACGGAATGTTCGCGCTAATAACGCAGAATGAGCTCCCCAAGACCGTAGATGGTTTTGGTCCACTGTTGCAGCAAAAAGAGCGCCTTGGCATCGCGGATTTCTGCGTCGCCACTGACGGATACTTCCAGGCGCTGGGAATTCCGCTGATTCGAGGACGAATCTTTGACGAGCGCGACGGCGCGGACGCTCCGCACGTTGCCGTGATCAGCGAATCGCTGGCGCGCGACCGTTGGCCAAATCAGGACCCCATCGGCCATACCATCGAGTTTGGGAATATGGATGGCGACGTGCGTTTGCTGACTATCGTTGGAATCGTGGGCGACATTCACGATTACGGGCTCGATGCGCCGCCGCGTCCCACCGTGTATGTGAATTTGTTTCAGCGGCCGCGCTCGGCGATCACCTTGACGATGCTGAGTGACGCCGACACGCGCCTGGTCACGTCCTCGGCGCGAGGAATTTTGCAGGACCTCGACGCGGAGATTCCGGCGAAGTTCCGGACGTTTTCGCAAGTCTATTCAGCCTCGCTGGGCTCGCGGAGATTCAACGTCATTCTCGTGGGATTCTTCGGAATCACCGCGCTGCTGCTCGCTACGGCTGGCGTGTTTGGCGTGATGGCGTATTCCGTCAGCCGCCGCACGCGCGAGATTGGCGTGCGTGTCGCTCTCGGCGCGGGTTCCGGCGACGTTCTGAGGATGATCTTGAGCCAGGGACTGCGCACGATCTTCATTGGTGTGGCGATTGGAATTGCCGGTTCGCTGGCGCTGACGCGCACCGTGGAGTCGCTGCTTTTTGGAGTGACGGCCACCGATCCGCTGACTTTCGGCGGCGTGACATTGCTCCTCGTTGGGGCGGCGCTGCTGGCTTGCTTCATTCCGGCGCGGCGGGCCACGAAAGTAGACCCAATGGTGGCGTTGCGTTACGAATGAAATTACGTTTCCGGCCGTTTCGATTCTTTCGGCGGCGCTTAGCCGCATGCCGATCCTGCTGGCGCGTGCTGCACGCCGACCCGGCGACCTTGCTTCGCGAACAATAGTTCTTGAAGAGAGATTGAGCTTCCTACGCGTTGTTGGAAGGATCGGAATTACTCATAGCGCAGGGCGGCCATGGGATCGAGGCGGCTGGCGCGGAGGGCGGGGACGTATCCAGCGGCGCAGGCGACGATGGCAAGTGTGGCGGTGGCCAGGCCGAGCGTTAACGGATCGTGCGGGGTCAGGCCAAAGAGCTGGCTCTGCACAACGCGAGTGAGCGCGAGGGAAGCAGTGACTCCCGCGACAACACCAATGGCGACGAGCAAGAGAACTTCACGCATGACCAGCCAGATGACATTGCCGCGGGCAGCGCCGAGTGCGATGCGAATGCCGACTTCACGAGTGCGCTGGGCGACAGTGTAAGCCATGACGCCGTAGAGGCCGATAACGGCAAGCAGGGTGGCGAGAAAACCAAAGACGGCAGAGAGACTGGCGATCATGCGCTCACTGGATAGGGAGTTGTTGATCTGCACTTCAGTGGTCCGCATGTTGAAGATGGGGAGATTGGAATCCATGTCGCGGACTTTCGAACGCGCGGCGGACATCAACTGATTGGGATCGGCGTCAGTGCGCAGGTACACGGTCATTTCGCCGAGGAAACGGCCGCCAAGATAGGGAACGAAAGCCTGCTCGGGAATTTCATCGCGGAGGCTGGTGTACTTGAAATCCTTGACGACGCCGATGACTTCCATGTCGGTGGGCGTACCGGGATCGGTGCCGAAACCGAGGTGGAGGCCGATGGGATTTCGTCCGGGGAAATATTTCTTGGCAAACTTCTCGTTGATCATGACGGTGGTGGGAACCCAGTTCCAGACTTCAGGACCGTGCTTAACTTCGTGATTGTCATTGATGGTGAAGTCGCGCCCCGCGACGATGGGCACACCGAGAGTGGTGAAATAGTTTGGGCCGATGGCGTTCATGAAAGGCTGAGCATGCTCACCGGGCTTGGCGGGCGTGAAGCCCTCAACGGACGTGCCACTGTCCCATTCATTGTCTTCGAGGATGCGCACGGAAGCGAGGCTGACGGATTTAACGCCGGGAATGGAGCTGAGAGCGTCGGAGAGTTGCGGATAGAAAACTTTCATGCGTTCGATGCTGTAGTCGTTGAGCGAAGGATCGATTTGAAAGCCAACGAGTTTCTCCGCGGAAAAGCCGGGGCCCAAACCGCGGAGGTTCGCGAGACTGCGGACAAAAAGACCTGCGCCTACCAGGAGCAAAAGCGAAAGAGTGACTTGCGCGACGACAAGGCCTTTTCTCAGGCGATGATGGCCACCGCCGCCCACGACGGCTCCGGCCTGATCTTTTAATGTTCCGGCGATATTGGGCTTGGTGGTTTGGAAGGCAGGCACGAGACCGAAGATGACGCCGGTGAGAACGGTGACAGCGAGATTGAAGAGAAGAATGCGGAGATCGGGAGCGCTGGAAATGTTCATGCCACCGGAATCGGACGGCAGATAAATCTTCATGAGCGCGCGGTCGGCCCAAAACGCCACAGCCAGGCCGGCGAGGTCACCAAGCGCGGAGAGAGAAAGGCTCTCGATCAAGAGTTGCCCGATGATGCATGGGCGCGTAGCACCCATGGCCAAACGAACGGCGATTTCCTTGAGACGGCTGGAACCGCGAACGAGCATGAGGTTGGCAAGGTTGGCGCACGCGATGAGCAAGACGACGCCGGTGGTGGCCATCAAGACCCAAAGCGGAGTGGTAAGCTGGCGGCGCGTGTACGAACGGCCCTGGGAGCCGGGCAAAACGTCAACCCAACATTTGAGAAATTCGTCGCGGTCGTATTTTGAGGCGCGGCTGAATGCCGGGAGCTGCACCTCCGACTCCAGCATGGAGTGCATGAAGGGCTGGAGAGCGGCCTTGGCCTGCTGCTGCGAGACGCCGGGCTTCAAGCGGCCGAAGGCGTTCACCCAGCGATTGCGGCGCTCTTTCAGCATGTCTTCGGGTGCGCCGATGATGATCTGCCGCTGCATCATGATGGGGACGAAGATTTTGGGCGAGAAGCCGAGTTCCACGCCATCAAAGTCTGCCTGAGCAACGCCGACGACGGTCATTTTGTAATTATTCAGAGTGAGAGTTTTACCGACGATTTGGGGATCACCGGCGAAACGCGTCTTCCAGAAGTTGTAATTGAGAACAACGAAAGGATGACCGCTGGGGACTTGATCGTCTTCGGGAGAGAGGATGCGGCCAATCGCTGGGACGATGCCAAGCGTGGAGAAGTAGGTGCCGGAAACGAGTTCCACGGAGACGCGTTCGGCTTGCTGGCCAATGGAAAGGCTCGCCGAAGTCGGGAAGCGGCAAAACATGTCCGAGAAGACATCGTTGTGGTCGCGAAAATCACGGAACATGGGGTGGGAAATGGCGTTGCCGCCCCAGTTGTTACCGTAATGGCGCCCGCGCATGGTGAGGAGGACGAGTTGCTGCGGGTCCTTGACAGGCAGGAGACGCAATAAAACCTGGTCGAGGAGGGTAAAAATCGCGGTGTTGGCGCCGATGCCGAGGGCCAGAGTCAGAACGGCCACGGCCGTGAAGCCAGGAGTGCGTGCGAGCATGCGGAAGGTGTACTTCAGGTCGCGCAGGATGGTGTCAAGCCAGCCGCCGAAATTCATAGGTCGAGTGGCCACAGTGGCAGTTTTGGTCACAGGAATACCCTCGTGAAGCTAGAGGTAAAGACGAAAAAGCTTACCAAAAGTTTGATGAAAGTACGAAGAGATTCGTGGACTAGAGGCTATGCCAAGAGGCAGCGAAAGGCAGGAGAAGATGGCGGTCCCTGGGCGAGGGGCCGAAGTTAGTCGGCGCTGGTTGTAGCCACCTTGTGAGCCTGCAGACTTTCTGCCTTTTGCTGAAAAAAGGCGGCGACGCGGTCAATAATCTCATTCAATGGAGTTTGCGGGCGGAAGCCGGTGAGAGCGTGTAGCTTTTCGACGGAGGGCACGCGGCGCATCATGTCTTCGAAGCCGGGCTCGTAGGCCTGATCGTAAGGCACGTACTCGACGGGAGACGAGCTGCCGGTGCGCTCTTTCACCCTGTGCGCCAATCCTTCGATGGTGATTTCCTCGGTGTTACCAACATTGACGACTTCTCCGACGGAGCAGTCCAAGTCCATGAGGCGGATGAGAGCTTCCACAGTGTCGCGGACATCGCAGAAGCAGCGCGATTGCTTTCCGCTGCCATAGATGCTGATGGGGGAGTTGTCCAAGGCAGACTTGACGAAGTTGGGGAGCACCATGCCGTAGCGGCCGGTTTGCCGCGGACCTACGGTATTGAACAAGCGAGCTACGATGATGGGCAGCTTCTTTTCCCTCCAGTAGGAAAGAGCGAGAAACTCATCGAGTGCCTTGGAGGCCGCGTAGCTCCAGCGGCCTTTTGTTGTAGGGCCAAGGACGAGGTCGGCGTCCTCGCGGAATGGCACGTCGGTATTTTTTCCGTAGACCTCGGAGGTGGATGCGGTGAGGACAAGTTTCTTTTTTTTGCAGGCGGCTTCAAGGATCCGCTGCGTGCCGTTGACATTGGTCTCGATGGTCTTGACAGGGCTCTCGACAATGAGCTTGACGCCGACCGCCGCGGCCAGATGGACGATGACATCGGCATCATCCACAAGTTCAGCGAGCAACTGGCGATTCTCGATGCTGTCCAGATGGTATTGCATTTGGGTGGAGGATTTGAGATGGCGGATATTTTCGACGCTGCCCGTCGAAAGATTATCCAGCAAAACGACGCGGTCGCCGCGATCGAGAAGGCGCTCCGCCAAGTGCGAACCAATGAAGCCAGCTCCACCGGTAATCAAGTAACGCAAAGGGTCTCCTTAAAGGGCCTCGGAGTCATCATCGCGATCGCGGGAGACGCGATGAGCAATGGCATCGGACTCATTTTCATGCGGAGCTTCAAGAGCTTCCTGGGGACCATATCCATACGAATAGGGATAATACCGGTAGGAGTAGTAGTAGTCCGGCGCGCTGGCATCCACGGCGTTGAGAACGACGCCGAGGATGTGGCACTTGACGCTGCTTAGCAGGTCGCGCGTGCGAGTGAAGGCTTCCTTGGGTGTTTCGCCGCTGCGAACGACGAGGAGCACGCCATCGGCCTGCACGGAAAGAATCACGGCATCGGTAGCGGCCATAATGGGAGGCGAGTCGATGACAATGAATTTGAATTTGGCGCGGAGCTCGGCGATGGCGTCTGCGAGCTTGTGGGAGGAAAGCAAATCCGCGGGATTCGGAGGAAGAGGTCCCGTAGGAATGGCAACGAGATTGGGAATTGCGGGATGCGGGACGGACACGAAATCAAGACTGGAAACACCCGCGAGATAGGAACTCAGCCCCGCGTATTTTCCAGCGGCTAAATTGAGGAGACGGCCGATGCCGGGTTTGCGAAGGTCTGCATCCACCAGCACCGTGCTGTCTCCCAACTGCGCGAGCGTGACAGCAAGATTCGCGGCAGCAGTGGTCTTGCCTTCGCGTGGAAGAGCACTGGTGACCAGAATGACTTGAGGCGGATGGTCGGCCTGCGAGAGCAGAATGGAAGTTCGCAAAGCACGAAACGCTTCCGACATCTGCGATTTGGGCAAGTGCTGGGCAACCAGCTCGATGCGTGCATCATGTCCGTTGGACGAGAGGCCTTGAAAGAAGCCGTGGCGCTTGCTGCTGCCGTTCGAGCTGGCAAATTGCGGAACGACGGCGAGGGAAGGCAGCCGCGAGAGGGTTTCAACGTCATCCGGGGACTTCACGGTGTTGTCGAGGTACTCGCGCATCAGAGCCAAACCGATGCCGCCGACCAAACCCACGAGAAAAGCGAGCGCAATGTTGCGAGTCTTGGCAGGACGCGCGGGTGTGGAAGGAATCATAGCGGGGTCCACGACACGGATGTTGGAAGAGCGCAGTCCCTGGGAAATGGCGGTTTCCTTCAGCTTGGTCATGAGGCCTTCGTAGAGAGTCTTGTTGGCTTCCGCCTCGCGCTTAAGGATGTTGTACTCGACAAGTTTTCCCGCCATCTGATTGGTGTCCGCTTTTTGCTGGTCGAGGGCCCGCGTGAGCAGCGCTTCACGCTGCTGCGCTTCGTGGTAATCGCTCTCGAGGACGTCCAGGATTTTCTGTTTCTCTTTTTCGATGGTTTGGTCAAATTCCTTTATTTGAGCCTGGAGGCGCTGCACCTTGGGGAAATTGGGACCGTATTGGGCCAAGGCGTCGGTGTACTGGGAGGCGGCATCGCTACGCTTCTTGAACAAATCGCCGAGTGCCGAGTTGTTTTGAACTTCTGGTACGGCGTCGAGATTGCCGGCTTTGGCAAACTGGTAGAGCGATTCCTTCTTCAGGCGTTCGCTCTGCGCGTCGGTCAACTGCTTGTTGATGTCCGAGAGCCGCTGCGTAGTGATGTTCTGCTTGTCGTCGAGCGTCCAAATCTGGTTTTGGCGTTCGTAAGCGATGCGGGTGTCCTCGGACTTCTGCACCCTGATCTTCAACTCACCGAGCTGGTCGGCGAGCCAAGTGGAAGCCTGAGTGGTGGCCTCGTACTTACTCCGGAAATTCTGCTCGATGTAGGAAGCTATATGGGCGTTTACGATGCGCGCCGCGAGCCGGGGATCAGTAGATTCAAAACTGACGTCCATCAGGCGGCTGTTAGGAACCCGTTTCACACTGAGACTTCCCAAGAATTCAGCGAGCTCGGGCGGACGCTTCTGGTTCGCGAGGCTGCCGCTGGCGACGGCTTCCGATGGCCCGTTTGGTGAAGAAAACTCCGGTCGCGTGGAGAGAGCATTATTACGAATGGTTAGGAGGGCGAGTGTTTCGCTTGTGAGGATCTTGGATTGCGTCTCAATGTAGTTTTCGAGATCCATCATGTATTCGTAGGACTCGGCACCCTGGAAGGGAAGAATGTTGGCGTTCTCGCGATCAATCTCAATGCGGGCCGTGCCCACGTAGACGGGCTGCATGCGGAAAGTGGCGATGGCCACAATGGTGACGACGGCAAGCATGAAAGAGAGAATCAACCACTGGTGTTTCCGCAAGATCAGCAGATAGTCGTAAAGGTGGGGTTCGCGTGGGGAAAGTTCAAAGCTGGGAACGCGACTCTGCAAGGAGACAAGCTCGACGGCGCCGTTGGAGCCGTTCTCACGCGGCACGAGTTTGTTTTCGTCGGCCATTGTTAGCGGTACGCGACTCGATAGAGAGCAATGCCGGTCCCCAGAGCAATTCCCAATTCCACGGTGCGCAGCATAGCCTTCCTCGCGGCACTGTCCGGGACGTACAAAATGTCGCTGGGCTGCAGCTGAACGTCCTCCGCCTGGCGCGCCATCACCTTCTTAAGATCGACAACAACTTCATGCTGCTGCCCCTGAGCGTCTTTGCGGACGATAACGGCATGATCCTTTTTCGCGGTGGAGTTCAAACCACCGGCCAGAGCCAAAACTTTCAACGTAGTCATCTGCCCGCGGTCATTGGCAAGAACGAATCCGCCAGGCCTGCTGACGGCGCCCAAAACATAGACGATTCCGGAGTGAGGGACCGTAACGATGTCGCCGGCCTGAAGAATAATATTGTTGGCAGCGTCGCCGCTTTCCATCAGCTCGTTTAGATTAATCGTGATGGTATTGGACAAAGCAGGAGGATCAGCCGGCGCAGCAGGGTTTGCGGAGGACTTGGAGACCGCTGTGTCGGAAGGCGCGGCCACGGGGGCAGAACCCTCCGGGCCAATTGCTGGAGGCTCCAATGGATCGGACGACGCTTCCTGAGAAGGCCGATTCACAATCACCGTGTCGCCGGCGTCATTGGCAACGCCTCCCGCTTCCGCCAGGACTTCCAGAAGCGTGACGGGTCGGTCGGCTTGGTAAACCATGGGATGTGAGACGGCCCCAACGACAGTGATGGGCTTGCTCTTTCTCTCTTTGACTGCGACGCTTACTTCGGCATGAGAAACCAGGCCACTGGATTCGAGGACTTCAGCAATCTTCTGTTCGGCCTGGACTTCCGTCAGTCCGGCAACGTGCAAGCGAACAGGGACAAGAGGAATGCCAATGGACCCGGTCTGGCTAACGCGCACTTCCCGGCTAAGCTCTTTTACATCGAAGACTTCGAGGTCCAGCAGGTCGCCATTGCCAATGACATAGTCATGCGGCATGACCCGCGCGGCGGCAGACATCGAACGTATACGGTCGTTGACTTGTTGAGGCGTCTCGAGAACGGCCTGCTGAGCGCCACTGGATGGGGGCAGAACCAGAGACACTAGAAGGACAGCCGAAGCGCAAAACGACACCAACGCACCCAGTCTGACTGGCTGCATGAGATAGATGACCCCGCCGTTGATTATACAGCGACAAGGCTCAATTCAATCAGTGATTTGCGGGATCTCGATGGCGCGGGCGTCCGGGAGCGGGCAACGGAGGCGTAGACGCCATCTCCGTGGTTGCCAAGTGGGCCATAAGAAAGAACAGAAGAGCATTCGATGGGATATGTAAGTTGAAATCGACCAGGCTATGCACGAGAAAGCCGACGCAAGCCACCAGGCCGCAGAGCTGCAAAGCTCCGGCAAAGGAGTTGTGCAACTGAAGTAGTCGCTTCAGAGATTCTCTGAACAAAACGCCCAGAAACCAAGCGCAACAAAGTCCTCCGAGAACTCCAGTTTCGGCGAGGGCCTCGAGGTAGTCGTTGTGTGTGTGGTTGACGATTCTACCATCGTAGAGCGATTCGTAAGGCGGATAGACGATCTGGAGAGTGCCGAGTCCCGTTCCGGCAAAGGGGTGATGGAGGAAGATTTGCCACGTGTCCCGCCGCATGGAAGCGCGCTTCCCAGCGGTGACCTCGAGCGACTGAAACGAGGAAAAGCGCTGCAAGACCTGATCGACGCCGAGCCAGGAAACCATCATCAACGCAAGCAGTAGAACGGTGGCACCGGCAAACAATTGCTTTCCCTTCGCGCGTCGCTGAATGATTGCCAGAGCCAACACGGCCAGCTCGACGCCAAAACTGACGATGCCCCCCCGCGAAGCAGAGAGGAAAAGCGCGCCGATGGGGATAATTGCGAATAGACCGACGACAGGCCAGCGTTCCCGTCGAACTCTGCCCAAGACAAGGGGAACGAGAGACAGCGGGAGAATTAATTCTACGAAGCCTGCGAAGTGATTGCGATTCACGTAGGGCCCGAATGGAATCCCGCCGTATTCCATCTCGCGAAACCAATAGAGCTTTCCATTAAAGGTAAGGTGCTGGAGAACGCCAAAAAGGCTGACTAGGAATCCAAAAAACATCCCGAACCAAATGAACCCTCGCCAGTCCTGAAGGGCGCGGAAAGCTTGGACGGCAAGAAAGAGGAGGACGAGGTCCGAGACGAGGAGAAGAAGTTCCATCCGCGTGCTGTAAGAAGAAGCGGTGCCATGAAAAGCCAACTGTCCCAATACAATCAACGAAAGAGCTGCGAGGGGAGGGAGAAGAGGAGAAATAATAACCTCGTCTTCTTGCGTGAAATAGATCCACACAGCCCAGGCGAGAAACAGCAATCCGGCGCCGGTTTCAAAGACGGCTCGCGCCCAATCCTCCACACCTCCGTGCGCAGCAACGGCAAACACGGCCAGCGCGCAAATGCCAAAACGCAGCAACCTCATGGTTTGGGATACTCCGCAAGCTCCGGAACCAAGGCGACGTCATCCACCCAGGCCGTTCCTTGAATCTTGTTGTCGGCTTCCTCACTGGGAGAACGGACCAAGCAAACTTGCAATTCCTGAACATCCTTTCCTGAGGACCAAGGCAACTGGACAAGTGTCCAAGGAGTAGTTCCGTGACCTTCCGCTGTGGCGGCGTAGGACGTGTCCTGGATTCCGATTGGATGAAGCTGGAAACGGATTCCCTGATCAGAAGTGAGTGCTCTGGTTCTGACCCAGGCGGAGAAACGATAAGTGGCGAAAGGCTGCACCGGGATGTTATGGCAAACGCCGGCGAAATTAATATTGGAGTTCCCTTCAAAGATCAAACGCAAGGAGCGCTTGCCGGAATGTTTCTCTTGAGTGTCGAGGCCGATTTGGACACCGCGAGATGCTTCGGAAATCAGCCAGGAGAAACCGCCATTCTTGACATTTGATTCGAATCCGCCGTCCCACAAAACCGAGCCCGGGGGTCCTTGCAAATCAGCCAGGCCGGCAAAAAGGACCGCCTGGTCCCAGACTCGGCTGGCTTCCGCGATGCGGCGTTCCATCATCAGCGCGCTGACGACGGGAAAAGATTCGGGCAAGGAAATGCGGGGGCGCAGGAAGACGAGCCGGTCCCAAACTTTAAGCGCATTTTGGGTGTGGCCGTCTTCCGATTGCTCCCGAATCACATCGATATATGCATCGCTGATGGGCGGCAGGACACTATCCAGCGCGATCTCGAAGCTGGAACCGGCGTGCAGGGAGCGTGAGAAGGCTTCCGCAGCGCGCCTGGGATCAGCTTCGACAGCAAGACGCATTTCCGCGAATGCCGGCTCAAGCTCTTCCTGCCGCAACAGGAAATTTCCGTAGCTCCAAGAAACCTCGGCAGAAAGCGGATAAACCTTCTTGGCGTGCAGATAGGCGTCACGCGCCGCAGCGAGGTTGTCGTCGGATTCGTAGGAGGCGGCAAGATCCAGCCACGATTGCCAGGACGCCGGATTCAACGAGAGCGCCGAAAGGTAGGAACGAATGGCACGCGCGACGTCTGGATCTGCGGGGTTGTACTGCCAATAGCGGCCGAGGAGATACCAGTTGCGCGGATCGACGGGCTCGAGGCGTGTGGCGCGTTCAATGGCTTCAGCAGTTTGCAAACCAGCATAGTGGACCGCAAACGCATTTCGAATGCTGAAAAAAGAAAGGACGAACGCAACAGCGAGAGAAGCAGCGACAAGTGCCGCCCGCCGCGCATTGCTGGAGAGACGCAGAATCATTCTCCGGTACTGTGCCTAGAGCGCTTCAGAGTTGCAAGACAAAAGAAGGTCGAATCGCGGGAGAACGGGGTTCTCCCGTATCTTTCAGAGATCGAATTTCCTTGCACCACAAATCTACGGAAAAAATCACACAATTGCCGTAGAAAAGTGCTAACAGTACAATGAAGTTCAACCAAGCTGCGTTTTGCAATGAAATACGAGACTCGCCGGAGGGAGTTTGCTTTAGGGCGTGAGCTTAGGCGGGATGGGCGCCGGTTTTTCGAGCTGACCGAAAGTCAGTGTTCTTTTCAAATGTAAGGACAAGGGTACTCGAATGGAAAGGCAAGCTGATTGAGCGGCATCGTCGGCATCTACCATCGGGACGGCAAACCGATCGAGCGGACACTTTTGCAGTCCCTCGTGGATTTTCTGGCTTACCGCGGCCCGGATTCGCGTGAGTGTTGGATGGAAGGCTCCGTCGGTTTGGGCCACACCATGCTGCGAACCACGTACGAATCTCTGGACGAGTGTCAGCCTGCAAGCTTCGATGGGCGACTCTGGATCACGGCCGACGCGAGACTGGATGCCAGGACAGAACTCTTACAGGAACTTAAGCGACGCGGAGACGAATTGCAGCCCGGAGCTCCGGATTCCGAGCTGATCCTGCAGGCATATGCCGCGTGGGGCGCAGCTTGTGTAGATCATTTGCGCGGAGATTTTTCGTTTGGCATCTGGGACGCGCAGAGCAAGCAACTGTTTTGCGCGCGAGATCATTTCGGAATAAAACCTTTCTACTATGCCGCGATCGGTCCCCTGCTTGTCTTCAGCAACACGCTGGACTGCATCCGCAAGCATCCCGCTGTCTCCACGCGATTGAACGACCTTGCCATTTCTGATTTTCTCCTTTTCGACATGATCAGGGAATCTGGAGCTACCTCTTTCGCCGACATCCAGAGGCTGCCGCCTGCACACGTCCTTGTCTGTAACGAAGACGCAATCTCTCTTCGCCGCTATTGGGTATTGCCCGCGAGTGCCCCCATCCACCACGCGCGACCGGCCGAATGCGTCGAGCAATTCCACGAACTGCTGGATCGCGTTGTAGCGGACCGGCTGAGAACAAACAGTGTGGGTATTCTGATGAGTGGTGGACTTGATTCGCCTACCCTGGCCGCTAGTGCCCGTCGGATCTTAAATGGAGATGCGACTGACACCAGAGTGCAGGCATACACTGAGGTCTTTGAAAGTTTGATTCCCCACGAAGAGCACCATTTCGCGGGTCTTGTGGCGCAGGCTTTGAGAATCCCGATCGAATTTCAAGTGAGGGATGAGATGGGCCTGTGGAAATATCTGAATCACCATGACCATCAGTGGCCTGAACCCTCGCATGTACCCTGTTCGGATGGGGGACTTGCACAAATGCGCCAGGTCGCGGTCTGTAGTCGCGTGGCGCTGACTGGGTTTGGAGGCGATCCAGCGTTATCCTGTTTGCTTTCTGTTCATTTCTTGCAACTGCTCAAGAAGAAGCAGTTTTGGCGAGCGCTGGTGGATGTGATTCGATATCTGGCGGCCGATGGCCGATTTTCGCGGCTGTACGTGCGCACCCGCTGGGAGCGATGGTTTGCTTCCAAGAGCCAAGGGCCCTACTACCCGGCATGGCTTAACCCCGACCTGGAGAAACGGCTGAGCTTGCGCGAGCGGTGGAAAATGTTGAGCAGGAATACTGCTCCGAATGAAGCTGTTCGTCCTGTTGCCTATGAAGCGATGACCGACCCTATGTGGCCAGTTTTGTTTGAAGGATACGACTGCGGAGTCACGGGAGTTCCTGTGGAGGTCCGACATCCCTTTTTTGATTTGCGATTGGTTGATTTCTTGCTAGGCTTGGCTGCACTGCCGTGGTGTTCCGACAAAGAGTTGCTGCGCGAGGCCAGTCGTGGTGTCCTGCCGGATGCAGTGCGTCTGCGACGCAAGTCGCCCCTTTTGGCAGACCCGTTGATCGCGCTTCTCAAGCGGCCAGAGTCGGCGTGGGTCGATTCGTTTAAGGCTGTACCCGAGCTGGGTCGATACGTGGATCGGAAATGCATTCCGAAAGTTTTTGGAGAGAAGGATGCCTGGACTGCGTGGATTCATCTTCGGCCACTGAGTCTGAACTTTTGGTTGCGGTCGCTGGCGGCAACGGGATAAACTTGTTTGGAGGCGCCTAGTGACGTCGAATTCTCGGGAGTGCGGCAAGAAAAAACCGTATCAAAAACCTAACCTCCGAGTTTATGGAGATGTCCAAGCGCTGACCGGTGCCGTAAACATGGGCGCAAAAACTGACGCCCAATTCATGAACAAGACAGGATAGGATGTGTGCTTTCAGAGGAACCTTTGTCAGCATTTCATGTTGTTTACGGGCTGCGACTTGCGACGAACAAGGCTCTTCCTGGCCTTCCCCTGCAACGCGATTCAGAAACACCCGACCTGCTGATAAAATTGAGGGATCGGCGAGCATCCCCCGCAACACTTCCTGCTTTTGACGAGAGCTTTTGCAGCAACTCAAACGACGGTCCGGGCGGCCAGCCTAATTTACGATTCGGTTTATTCCCCGGCGGAGAGTATTTTGGCTTTTTCTGCGGTGATGGGGTGCAATTTGCTATTGAGCACCGCGGACGCGAAGTGTGGGCCGATTGGCCAGAAAATTACACACTCGAAGATGTCTGCACCTATTTGCTCGGGCCAGTGATGGGATTTGTGCTGCGCCTTCGCGGGACAGTCTGTCTCCACGCCAGCGCAGTGGCCATCAGTGGTCGCGCTATTGCACTGGCGGGCCCGCCGGGCGTCGGCAAATCGACCACGGCTGCGGCCTTTGCGCGTGCCGACTTTCCGGTGCTCTCTGACGATGTAGTGGCGCTGGCAGACGAGGGGGCGCAATTTCTTGTCCAGCCGGGCTATCCTAGAGTGAACTTGTGGCCGGACTCCGCCGTCACCTTATTTAAATCAGAGGATGCTCTGCCGCGCATTACGCCCACATGGAACAAGCGTTATATGCCGCTTGGCCAGAGCGGCCACCGCTTCGCTTCGAGACCGCTGCCTCTAGGAGCGATTTACATCCTGGATAGTCGCGACACGGCCCTTAGTGCTCCTGTTGTGGAAGAGATCTGCGGTGAAGAGGCATTCATGGCGCTCTTGGCCAATACGTATGTGAACTATCTTATCGACCGGGATATGCGGCGTACCGAGTTTGACGTGCTGAGCCGCGTGGTCTCGGAAATCCCTATTCGTCGAGTGCGGCCTCCGGCTGAACCCTCCGCAGTCTTTGACCTCTGTGAAGCTATTGCCTCCGATGCCAAGCAAGTGATGGCTTCGGTTCCGTCAAACGCAACTTCGGTGCGCGGATAGGTCCGCATGTACGGCTTGGGCGCCTATGGCTCAATGATTGCGGATCGCGTTCGCGTGGAGGCTTACGCGGAGGCGCTGCGAAAGAGCGTTCGCAAAGGATCCGTCGTCGCGGAAATCGGCACGGGGCCGGGCATTTTCGCAGTGCTGGCGTGCCAGCTTGGGGCCAGCCGCGTCTATGCCATCGAGCCGGGTGAAATTATTCAGGTGGCGCGAGAGGTTGCCGCCTCCAATGGCTGTGCCGGCAAAATCGAGCTTGTCGAAGAGATCTCCAACCGTGTGACGCTTCCCACGCGGGCCGATGTCATTATCTCCGATCTCCGGGGCGTACTGCCGCTTTTTCAACGCCATATCCCCGCCATCGTAGACGCGCGGCGCCGTTTTCTCGCGCCCGGCGGAACCTTGATCCCAAGAAAAGATACTTTGTGGGCTGCAATCGTCGAAGCTCCAAAGCCCTATGGCGACGTAGTGGGCCCGTGGGACCAGAATTCCCTCGGCCAAAACTTGAGTCCGGCGCGGCTGCTGGCTGTGAACGATGTTCAGAAAATACGTGTGAGTCCAAACCAGCTGTTGACCGGGCATCGACTCTGGACGACGTTCGATTATGCCCGCGTGGAAAATCCCGATGTTCGGGGAAATCTCGAGTGGGTGGTCGAGCGAGCCGGAACCGGACACGGTATCCTGGTTTGGTTCGATGCGGATTTGGCCGAGGATGTGGGCTTCTCCAACGCTCCAGGCGCTCCCGAGACGGTTTACGGATCTCTCTTTCTTCCCTGGACACAGGCCGCGGCTTTGGCGCAAGGCCAAACAGTTTGCGTGAGCCTCGCGGCAAAACTCGTGGAAAGTGATTACGTCTGGCGATGGACCACGTGCATTAAGCCGCTCGAAGGATCTGGCGCCTCCCTCATCCAATTTGAGCAATCGCAGTTGGCCGGAGCAGTGTTGTCTACCACGCAGCTTCACAGGAAGGCGGCAGACTACATTCCGCACCTCTCCGAGGAGGGGCTCCTGCGCCGCAGAACTCTCGAACTGATCGACGGAAGAGCTTCGCTTGAGGAGATTGCTCGCCGGCTGGCGATGGAGTTTCCTCAACGTTTCCCAACGTGGCAGCAAGCCTTGTCATATGCCGGCACGTTTTCACAAGAGTACAGTCGTAGATGAGCAGAATTTGTCTGACCAAAAGAGGCCGTCCGATCCTTCAGGAAATCAGCCTTTGCCATTCCGGCCGTATTTTCGCGTCAAGCGGAGTGGCCGGCGCACGGCTTCGAGAAAGCCATCCCGCTTTACTTCCGCGTCCACGCCAATCTTCCAGTCTTCTTCCGTAGGGGAAAGCGAAAGACGCAATAAATAGGCAGGGGCCGTCAGCCAATCGCCGCGCATGCGCAGGCGAAAAAAGGCGCGTTGGAACAAACTTGGCGACGCGTAACTGGCGGCGGGCAACCACTGGCACACCTGATGCGCGAGCCGTGCAGCCGACACATCCGCCCGCACGATGGCATGAACATTCTCCGGAAGCTGCGCCTTGAGCAAGTCCGCAGAGAGAAGCAATCCCGTGTGCAGCATTCTCTCAGCGCCAACCGTTTTCGACAAATTCGCGACGCGTTCCCAATCGATATCTGTTTGGCGCGTGATCAGTCCGGCCACGTCTGCAATCCACATCAGACGCTCCCAAAGGTGCTTTGCGCCGTGGACGCAGATCAGCACGACTTCGTCTTCCACAGAAAGGGCAGGAACTTCGCGGGCATCGAGTTTCACGCGGACTTGTCGCGCAAAGAATTCCTCCAGGGGAAGCCGGCGGGGAAAGTAGCGCAACGTGCGGTCGTTATGCAGTTCGACGATCAATTGTGAACCCGGCTTGGAAAAAAGATATTGGCCGGGAATTTTCCCGGCGTCGATGGCGGTCAGCGGAACTGCAGGAGCGAAACCGGCGGCGCACATTAGTTCCGTGGCGCGGCGAATATCCCGCTGGCGGACGAGCAAGTCCAGGTCGCCGTAGCTGCGCGTCGCCGAGTCGGCGTACGCTCGCGCGGCCAGAGCCGGTCCTTTTATGACCAGAGCATCGATACCCTCCGTAGTGAAGAGGTCCAAAATGCGAAACAGCTCCGCAGTCAGCCGCATGGAAAGAAAAATCTGTGCGCGTTGACGATCGACAAGCGATTGCCTGATTTCTGGCGGCACGAGATTCTTCTCTAGATCGCGCAGACCCGCGGCGAGATGGCCGGATACGCCGTGCGCTTCTGCGAGAATGAGCAAACGCGCCCAATCCGCGGACCGGAGCAAGTCTGCTATACGCTCACGGTCGTGCGCAGGGACAGCGCATTCGAGCAAGACGGACCATTCATTCCGGAACAAAGGGATGTCGCATGGACGCGGAAGGATCGGCTCGGTCATAATGGTCGGCAGTTAGTGTAGTCGATTGGACTAGCGAATTCGCGCGAGAGACGCTGGGAGGGAATTCTTCACCCGCCGGGCGCTGCTATTTTCCCACCGAGGCAGACAACATCTCGTCACCACGGCCGCGGCGGCGGACGTCAATGCCAAGCCGCTTAATTTTCTGATTGAGCGTGGACAGGGGAATCATAAAGCGCTCAGCGGCCTCGGTCTGGTTCCAGCCGGTGCGCTCCAGCATGTCAATAATAATGCGGCGTTCGATCTCGTCCATGATCTGGAACAGAGACGGCTGCGGATTGTCCGCTGAAGAGCGCGACCCTGGTTCGCCAGGGAGCGGCGGCAGAAATTCCGAGAGTTGCAGCCTCACGCCGCGAACGATTTCCTTGCTCCGAATGCTTTCGGGGAGCAAGTCCACGTCAACACGCTCCTGCGTAGAAAGCACGACCGCTCGCTCGACGACGTTTTCCAGTTCGCGCACGTTGCCCGGCCAGTCGTAATCCATCAGAAGCTTCATTGCCGCGAGCGTGAAATGCCGGAGCGGCTTGGCGTTTTCGTGGCAATAACGTTCCAGAAAATGTGCCAGAAGCAAAGGCACGTCTTCCCGGCGATCGCGCAGCGGCGGAATCCGCAGATGAATCACGTTCAGGCGATGGAACAAATCTTCGCGGAAGCGCCCTTCGCGTACCAGCGCGAGGAGTTCGACGTTGGAAGCGGCCACAATGCGCACGTCGACTTTGAGTTGCTCGGTACCGCCAAGGCGCATGAATTCGCGCTCCTGAATCACGCGCAAAAGCTTGGCCTGCGTCTCGGGACTGATGGTGGCGATTTCATCGAAGAAAATGGTGCCCTGGTCGGCAACTTCGAAGAGGCCCTTCTTGGACGCGATGGCGCTCGTGAAGGCGCCCTTCACATGGCCGAAGAGCTGGGACTCCAGGAGATCGACGGGGATGGATCCTGTATTTACGGGCACAAAGGCTTTGTCCGCCCGAGTCGAGGCAGAGTGAATTGCCTTGGCGATGAGTTCCTTCCCTGTGCCACTTTCTCCGCTGATGAGAATCGTGGAGCGCGAAGGGGCGACTTGAGCAACGAGGTCCAGAAGCGCCTGCATTTTGTCGCTCTTGCCGACGATGTTTGGAAAATTGAAGCGTTGCTTAAGCGCGCGTTTGAGCTGGACGTTTTCGTCGCGAAGCCTGCGTGATTCGACCGCCTGCGCTACCTGAGCCAGCAATTCGTCGTTGGACCACGGCTTGGTGATGTAGTCCATCGCGCCATTCTTGAAAGCAGCACGGGCCATTTCGATTGAACCGTAAGCCGTGATCAGGACGACGGAGAGCTGCGGATCGCGGCGGTGAATCTCCTTAAGCATGTCGAGACCGTTGCGGTCCGGCAAGCTGACATCCAGCAGCAGAAGGTCATAAGGATGCTGCTCCAGCTTTTCGAGGCCGGATTCGCCTGTTTCCGCGCTGGAGACGCCGTAGCCTTCACCCCTTAACAGAAGTTCGAGGCCTTCGCGGATTTCTGATTCATCATCAACAACCAGAATGGAACCCTTAGACATGGACCGCTTTCTTGACCGCGGGGAACTCGACGTGGAACGAAGTGCCCTTGCCGGGCGTCGAGCGGACATCAATCTTTCCGGCATGCTCCTTGATAATGCCGTAACTCACGGAAAGACCGAGGCCGGTGCCGCGGCCGCTGGCTTTGGTGGTGAAGAACGGATCAAAGATGCGATGAATGTGTTCGCGGGCGATGCCTCCGCCGGTGTCCGCCACTTCGATTTCGACGCTGCCGTTATGCGCTGCTGTCCGGACTTCGAGCATTCCTCCGCCGGGCATGGCATCCCGCGCGTTCAAGAACAGGTTCAAAAAGACCTGTTGCAGCTTGTTGGCTGATCCGCGGACGGCAGGCAGCGGTTCGCCGAGTTGCTTCATGACCTGTATGTGCGAGGCTTTCAGCGGATGGGCCACAAGGGACAAGGTTTCTTCGACCACGCGGTTTACATCTATGTCCGCTGTTTCCGGAGCGCCGGTGCGCGAAAAATTGAGCAGATTGTTGACGATTTCGCTGGCCCGGAATGTCTGCTTGACGATTTTTTCAATAATCGACTGGCGTGGATCGCCCTCCGGCATCTGTTTCGCAAGCATTTGAATATAGTTGGAAATGACCGCGAGAGGTGTATTCACTTCGTGCGCGACACCAGCCGCGAGAAGCCCCAGCGAAGTCAGCTTCTCCGTTTGCGACATCTGCTCTTCCATGCGCTCCCTCTGGGTTACGTCATCAAAAAGCAGGAGACGCCCGATGCGCTCGTTCGATTTGCTCACCAGGGGTGTGATGGAAACGTTCAAGGTCAGTGACTTTCCTTGATGCTGGAGTCTCTGTTTATAGATGCCGGTTATCTGTTCCTGGTCACCGCGCGCGGCGATTTCGCGCGCCAGTTCTTCCGGCAATAGCGAGCTGAGCCGCCGTCCAACAGACTCCTGACGCGACACTCCGAAAAGCTGCTCCATGCGCGTGTTCCAGGACTCGACGATACCGTCCAGGTCAACGGAAAGCACGCCGATGTTCAAGGATTCAACGATATTTTCGCTGAAGTCCTTGAGGCGCACGATTTCGAGGGCCTTTTGCTCAAGTGAGCTGTAAAGCTGGGCGTTATCCAGGGCGACCGCAACGTAGCCGGCAATTGTCTCCACGAGCTCGACGTCATCACTCGACAGAAAATCCCCGTCGACTGTCTTGCCAAGGCCGAGAACGGCAACTGTGTGTTCGCGGATGCGGCAGGGAACAAAGTAGTTGAGGTCGAGCTGTTCGAGCGTGTGACGAACGGAGTCACTAACGTTCCGTGCCGCGCGGGGCGACTCAAAAAAGAGCGCCCCGCGGGCAAACTCGGGCCGGGCCGGCTCGAGGAAACTGAGGTTCAAAGACTCGGAAAGACGGACGCCCATCGAACGGGCAATGCGCATCTGCCCGGGTTGCACGGCATTCTCCACAAAAATCGCGAGCCGATCGACTAGTAAGGTTTGAGAAATGCGGTCCATGACCGAACCCAGCATGGGGTCGATACGAACTTCGTTCGTCAGCGTGCGCCCGAATTCGATGAGAGTGCGGCGATAGTCGAGGCGATCGCGGTAAAAGAAACGATCCAGGCGCGCTTGAATCCCGGCGCGGAACGGCTGGAACAAGAACGCGGCAATGACGATGGCGATCATGCCCCCGGCGGTCCCGTTCGTGGGCGTATGGGCTATCAAAGCAACCAAAGCGATCAAGGCGAAGTAAACCGCTGCAACGCCGGCGGTTGCCGCCGTGTAAGCCAAGCCGCGCTTGAAGATGATGTCCACGTCCATCAAGCGGTACCTGATGATCGCATAACCGAAACACAGCGGGATCAGCACCAGGCTTAATACCGAGAGCTGCATCCACGGGCGCAAAGTCACACCCATGACCAAGGGGAGGATGTAGAGCAAAGACACAGGCAAACTGCCGGCAAGCGTTCCACCGGTGAGCCATTTCAACTGCTGGCGCATAACACCCGATGGCGCTTCGCGGTAGCTCCGGTAAAAAACGAGTCCCGCCGTCAGGAAGCAAAGGGCGAGATAGCCGAATTCGCTCTTCAGAAGCAATATGTATGAAGCGAGCCAGGGCAAGAAACCGTTGGCCTTGAGAGCCGTACTTACATGAATGAGGAGCAGAGCAAAAGGAAGCGCGTAGACGGCAAAAACTTTCGAAGATGAGCGGATGGTCGTTTCGGACCGCCCGGGAAATACCAGCGCAAAATGGAGCAACAAAGCAGGAGCAAGAAGGCGGGCCACAATCTCTGACCAGTAAACTTCCCAGTCAAAAGTGTCCAGCTTCCCACTGAAGTGGAATGACCATAGAACGAAAGAAACCAGACAAAAGACATAAAAGTGCACGGCGCGAGGAGCGTTCCACCTGCGGATAAAAATGAACAGGCCGATGAACAGATAAAGCAGGCCCACGATTCGCAGATAGTTTTCCGTGGCAAGGGGCTTCTCCGCAGGCGCCGTGAGGAGGGGAGTTTCGAATTCCTGGCCATTGCGGGAAAGCTTATAATGCACTTGGCTCCAAAGTCCTGCACGATCCACCCGGCGGGCAACCTCCGCGGCTCTGGTAACACGCGTGTTATTGATGGTCAGGAGGACATCACCAGGGCGAATCCCGGCGCGGGTTGCGGGAGAATTCGGTGAAACCCGGCTGGCTTGAATCCCGTGGTCCGTATCCAGCCAAGCCACGCCGTCGTACACCACTTCAAACCGGCTGCGCTGATCGAAATTAATGAGGGCAAAAATCACCGCGGCCAGCGTGGCCAACGCCAGCACAACCGCTCCAAGGCTCGCTCGGACGTTTTGCCTCATAATCTATCGGACAAGACTATACGCCGCCACAAGAAACCAAGTGCAACCCAATGTCCATTGTTTGGTAGCGATGCATTCGAGGAACACCTTTATATTCAACAGGTTACTGCAGCGGTAGGGCGGGTTATCCCACATCATCCGGTTTCTGGAAGGACAAATACAACTTTCTAGAACCCAAAAACTCCTAGAACTGGACGCTGAGCCCGCCTCGGAAGGTCCGAAACGCGGGTACCAGAACAACGCGGCCATCCCTGCTATTGGTGGGGACATACCCTTGCGCCAGTAGATTGTTGCAGTCGGCGATGGCTTCCCACCGTCCTAAGGCAAACTTTGGAAGCGGCTGTCTGAAAACCAGATGTAAGTAGGGGTCCATCCGGAAGATGGATTCGCCGTAGCCGTCCACGGAGGAAACAGTAACGCCGTTCACCCATTTGTATCCGGCTTGGACCTTCGTGCCGATGTGAGGCACTTTCGCGGAGATTCCGGCTCCAAGAGAGTGCCGCTGCGCCGTCCGAAGGGAGTCCCGAAGCAATCCATCGGCATCGTCCGAAGGCGTGAGAGCTCCACCAAAGGAATAAACTGCGGTCAATTCCAGGTCGCCGTCGAGCTTTTCGCGAAATGCGAGGCGCGTTCCCCAACTGCTCGAAGATCCCCCGTCGTAAGCAAAACCTGTGGAGAAGAAATCCTGAAAATAGTCCGCAGTGGGGAGGTCGCTGCCCTTTCCGAAGACCGCAACGTGCCGGTTGTCGTCATGAAAACCTGCGATTTGGAACTTGCCGCGGCTGCTAATTTTTCGCTCCGCTGAAATTTCTTCATGCAAACCGTTCTGCAAAACCGGATGTCCTTGGCGCCAAAGCAACGCGGGGAAGGCATCCAGTTCATTGAGAGCCGCACCGAGCGCGCCGCCTGGTTGCGCGTCATTCGCCTCCAGCGGACCGGGCCCGTTGGGCATGGAGGCGAAAACAAACGCCGTGCTCCAATCGTCGGTGATTCGCACGTTCAATTCTGCCCGTGGACGGAGTGAAGATGCTGCGGCTCCGAGTCCGACCAAAACATACTCTCCGCCGTAACTCAGCACAGTGCGCTCACCAAGCGACAGCGCACCGCCCTGATCAAAACGGACGCCGCGGAAAGTTGGCCCTATGGGTCCCAGCTTAGCTTCGCGAAGGACCAGCGCCGTATGCGGACCCGCGCCAAGGGTTCCTGTGGGCAGCCACACGGTGGCAATGCCGCCGGCAGGGGCATCACTGTCATAGTTCACCTGGCCGGCTAAAATCATTCTGCTTGTGCCGCCCAGTTTCTGGTCGTAGGCCACAGCTGTGGCGGGTGCGGAGGCAATGCTCGAAGCCGAAGTGGGGCGTCGCGCCCCATCCGTAAATTCCATTCGCATTCTAGGCCCGCGGGGGCCAACTACCTCGCCGGCAACAGTCGAGGCGGTCAAAGTGCCGTGGTCTACCCACTCCAGAACCGGCCTCATTCCTGAAGCGGACCGCAACACCCATTTCCAATCGTCACCTTCGGCGATGCTACTTGCAGGCATACGCCGCAATTGATCCAGAGACGCGAACATGGATTCCAGTTCGATGCGAACTACGGTCGTCAGATTCGAAGTAACACGAATATGCTTTTCAAGTGTTGGAAGGAAACCGGCGAGAGTTACCCGAACTGTATAAAAACCCGGAGCGAGCTTGTCGCCCCGGAACATGCCTTGCGTATTCGTCAAAAAGCTGCGGGTAGCAGCCACTCCTACTGTTTCGGAAATCAACTCCACGCTCGCGCCCAACTGCGGTGTGCCCGCAGCGTCGCGCACCACTCCTGCAAGCTTGCCCGGGACAGGCTTCGCTTGCGCGGCCGCCGGAGTCGCCACAAAGGACGAAACCATGGCGGTCAGGACCAGGGCCCCCAGGGTTCGGAGCCTTTCCTGTTTCACGTTTCTTTACCTCCCCGGTGTAGCATTCGCCGCGGTTTTTGTTTCCGCCGGCGCTTTCACCGTAAACTCTGCAGAGCGCGAAATGGTTTGGTTCGAGAGCGTGTCCGTTGCATTCACTTCCAAACTGTACTTCCCCGGCGGTAGTGTCGCGAGAGGAAGGAGACGCTCGATGGTAACCTGGTCGCCTGTCTGCTTCATTTCTTCCGAAGTTTCTTTAAACTGCATGACCTGATCTTTGCCTTTTTTGACGGTGTATTGGAACGTCGCACTGGATTTGTGCGTCTTGTCGTCTGGCTTCAGATTATAAACCTGCATGTAAATGCCAAGTCTGTCGGCCGTGGTGAAGTCACCTTCAAGGCGCGGCCGGACTTTCGAAGAACCGAGCACGAACTGTCCAGCGCCAATTTGCTTCGCTGGAACATGCTCGATCTGATCGGCAAGAATCAGGGAACTGGCTTCCAGCTTGTCATCCTCGTACCTCGGCACTTGCAGCCGCGTGTTCACTACCCCGATGTTTCCGCTCTGCACGTCCTTGATCACCATATCCAGGCGATACAAGCCCGGGCGAAGTGGAATGGCCTTTTGGTAGATCGAATGGAGCTTCAACGACTGCTGAAAAAGGGAATCGGGAAAATCCTTTGAGACAGGATCTTCCTGCGTTTGCACGACTCGCCCGGTAAGCGTGCTCACACGCATGAAAATATTCATCGTCGCGGAGTGAATCCCGTCCTTAGACTGGAAAGAAAGCTGACTATTGGGAATCTGAATCGTCACGGGCACCAAAACCGTGTCATTCGTCACTTTCAGGTAATCGGTCCGCCAATTGAAGTGCACCTGATCGCGGACGATGCGGGAGGTCACCACCGCTTCGAGATCCTTGAATTTCACCTCGGGTGGTTTATTCACCTTAGCGTAGAGTTCCAGGCGGTTGAATTCGTTCATGCTGGCTGGTTGACCACCCATGGTAGTCGGCAGGTTGGTGCCGTCGGAACGCGTGAAACGATCGGCCTTCGACGCCATGCCCATGGACTCCATTAAGCTCAAGCCCGCACCGGGCACGTGCAGGAGGGCGTCCTTCTCCGACGGATCCATTGTCATGTGATATTCGCCGGAGCCGCTCGGATCCACGAATTCTAAAATAATGTTTTCGCCGATGCCTTCCAAATAGCGCCAGCGCCATGTTTCCCACGGGTATGTGCTGGTGGAGCCGCCGCCTTCTTCCATTGGCCGGTCGTACGTGCCGCCCGTCGGGTGCGATTCAATCTCGTCCGGCGGTCCCCACATGATGTACATGCGGCCGCGGTCAGTCTTCCATCCCGGAATCCCGGAGGCATAATGTTCGTTGGCGTAGGCGATGCGGCGGTAGTGCTCTTCTTTAAAATCGTTCTCCGGCAGGTCCGGATTGCTGCTGCGGCGCAGCCAGAATTGCTCGATGAATTGTTCGCGCTCTTCGTTGGTATCCAATTGCAGGAAGGCATTGCGTTCATCCGGAGAAATGATGTAGGTGACGTCCTCGGTCAGCCACTGCCGGTAGGCGCTGTCTAGCTCTTTCAGCGTCCTCCTCATTTTCCGTTTTGTTTCTTTATCCAACTTTTGGGGTGCAGGGGGCGCATTAGCATCTTGCACCTGCTGGGCAAAAACCGTAGGAACGGAAATGGCAATCGAAAAAATGCAAGCGACTAGGGTGCGTACTACCCTTGACATGAAGACACCTCAAGCTCTAGGACGTTGAGATTCTAACCCCGGACAAGCTCCCCGTCAATCGGCGCAATCTCCTTCATTTTGATAGACTTGTCCCCCGGAATCGGTTAGATCGCCCGAAAGACGCTTTGGTTGCCTGACAGTTTTTGACCTGAACGAAAGTACAGGCAGGAGAATTACTGAACGCGCTGCGGTTGAGTGTCTGAACCCACAAGGGAATCGAAGATGGCCAGGACGTGACGCCGGTAATCCACCATGCGCGCGAAAATATCGCGAAGCTGCGGGTCGCGTTCCGCTTCGCGGTGCCACTTCGCGAGAACCACCGCGGGGACTTCGATGTCCCGCCGCAGCTTGTCCGCCGAATGGCCGCGCAGGAACAGGCCGTAGAAAAACGCCGCCTCACGCTGCGGGAAGTCGAGATCGTGCACGACTTCGGAAGGAACGAATTGTGGCATCGTCGCCATAGAGAAAAATGCAGTTTACCCAAAAGTTTCGCCGCGTCAAGTAGGACTACTGTTTTCCTGCCGCGTTCCGGGTAACTCCCCCTTGGGAGAGATGCCCGGCCCCATCATCGCAACCCATGCAACGCCATGGTTGCCAGACGGTTCTAACCGCCTTAGGATGCTTATAGGCATGGCAGGGTTACACAATACAGCTAAAGGCTCGCTGGCGGGACGCACCTTAAAGCGCTTTCTGCGCTTTGGCGTTCTCCGCGGACTGCGTTCGATCGAAATTGATCCGGAAGACTTCCGCCGTAACCTTGCCGACAAGCACGGCTTGTGGGTTCCGGACTTTGCGCGAATGAAGGACGTTCCCGCCGAGCAGCTGGACGCCATTGCCGCGGCACTGATTCGCGACGCCGAACGGCTGGCGCTTGCGGAAGGAGCGGGCCTCGGCCTCGGCGGCATGATCACATTCTTGCCGGACGCCAGCCTGCTGACGGTGATCACATTGCGGCTCATCCAGCGCCTCTCTTTGCTCTACGGATTCGAAGCTCGCGGCCAGGACCAACGAATTGAAATGTGGAAAGCAGCAGCAGCGGCTTCCGGCATTGATTACGGCAAGGACTTGGCCGAGAAACAGATTCTCGAAAAACTTGTCCCGCGTATTGCGGAGCGTTTCGCCGCGAAGATTGGCGCCGAGGCGGCGGAAAAGTGGGCTGGACGATTGATTCCTCTCGCGAGCTCAGCCATCGGCGGCGCGTTGAATTTTTCGTTTGTAAGGGGCTGGGGCCGCCGCGTGCATCGTCATCTTCGCGCGAAGCATCTGCGATTGAAGGGAGCTACGCCATCTTCACCTGCGAGGCATGCTCCGATCGCACCCCCGCTCGTCCATTGAGGCCATTCGAGAGACGAACCAGGAACACTGTGAACAAAAAGGAGTAGCAAGAATGGCTGCGATTCAAAGGTTTGTGGGGATTGCGATTCTCTTCGGCTGTGCGCTCGGGCTAGTGCTGGTTCCGCAGCGGGCTGCTTCGCAATCGGCCCAAGGCGCGGATTCGCCGCAGTCCTCAGCCGATGATTCGGTGCCCGCATTTCATACGCGAGCCCCGCAAGGCGATCTTCCCGCGACGATGGATCCCGAACTTTTCGCTGATCCCGTTGTGCAAAATGCTTACGCGGTCGCCGCAAAAATCAAGAAAGCACTCTACCAGCAGCCCTGCTACTGCCATTGCGACCGCAGCCAAGGCCACAAGAGTTTGCTGGATTGCTTCACCAGCAAGCACGGTTCAGGATGCGGCACCTGCATTTATGAAGACTTCTACACCTTCGAGCAGTCCGGCAAAGGGAAGAGCGCCGCGCAGATTCGAGCCGGCATTATCAAGGGTGAGTGGAAATCGGTCGACGCCACGAAGTACAAGCAACCCTTGCCGGCAAAGTGACTGCCGTACAATAAGCGACGACTGACCGCGAAGAACGTTCGTCAGAAAGTTTCTTGTCACGCCGCAATGCAATTCGTAAACTATTCTTCCCAGCCAAAAATAGGAGGAAGAATGCATTTTCGCGTGAAGGTGTGTGTGTCGATGCTGGCGATTGCCCTTCTGTTTGGTGTGGCGGCAGTCTCAGCAAGGGCCCAAGACAAGCAGCACGTTGTTTCCCTGAGCGACCTGACCAAAGACGCCGCGCGGCCCGCCCAGACGCGCCAATCCAACGAGGAGGCCGTTCGATCGCTTCTTTCTTCCGACCAGGCGCAAAAAGCGCTCAAATCTGCCAACATCGACTATCAAAAGGTCGATAAAGCCGTCGGCCAACTAAGCGATGAGGACCTTGCCAAACTGGCCGAGCGGTCTCGCCAAGCGCAAAGTGATTTTGCCGCAGGACGCATTTCGGACCGCGATCTGCTGTGGATTATCCTGATCGCGCTCGCCATCGTTGTTCTGGCGCTCGCGCTCCGCTAATACTCGCAATTTGGAGTCATTCATCATTCTAATAAGCCGGATCGTACTCGGTCTGTTCCTGCTTTTCTTCCTGGGGCCGTCGGCTCGAACGGGGCCCCAGGAAAGAGCCGGAATCTGGCTGGACGTTCCGTACGTAAGACAGACTCAAGATGGTTGCGGGTCCGCCTCTATTTCCATGCTCCTGCAATATTGGAACGCTCATGGCACTGTGATTGACTCGCAGCGCGCCGACACGGCGGCAATCCAGAAGCACCTTTATTCGCGCAAAGTCCGCGGAATCCAAGCTTCCGATATGGAAAGCTATCTCAAGGAATCAGGCCTTCGCGTGTTTCCCCTTAATGGAGATTGGAAAGATCTCCTCGAACAACTCAAGCAGGGACGTCCCCTGATCGCTACTCTTCAGCCTGGCCGCTCTAAAACCCCGCTACACTACGTGGTGGTGACGGGCATCGATTGGCAAAACGGGGCCGTCTTTATCAACGATCCGGCACGCGGGAAACTTCTCCGTATCGCACGCGAGGATTTCGAAAAGCAATGGCGGCCAAACCGCAACTGGATGCTGCTGGCTCTTCCCGAAAAGGCTTCGTGATCTTTCATCTAATCCCAGTGTTGGCGCTGGGCTTCTCCGCGTTCGCGCAGGATTCCGCTTCCGATCAAGCTCGTCTTCCCGCTGCGCAGATCGCATTTGACGCTGGGCATTGGGAGCAAGCCGCAAAGCTGGCGCGAGGTCCTGCGGATCAATCGCCGGATTTCGATTTTCTCGCCGGACTCGCTTTGGCTCACTTGGAAAAATGGGACGAGGCCAAACTCGCGTTTGACGCGGGTTTTCGAAAGGCGCCTGGCGATTCCCGGTTTTTAGTTGAGCTGGCTGGCGTTGCATACAAGCAAAAAGATTTTCGCGCGGCAAAAAAACATCTCCATGCGGCGCTTAAGCTGAATCCGCGGGATCCTTATTCGAGCGAATTTCTCGCGACGATCTATTTTCTGGAAGACAATCTCGAAGCCGCTTTGAAGTACTGGAATCCGGAAGACAAGCCGCGCCTAAAAAGTGTAGCGTTCAAACCTTCCCTGAAACTTAAAGAATCGCTCCGCAATAGCGCGGTAGCGTTCAATGCCCCGCAAGTTCTGACGGCCGACGCTCTGCTCACAACCCAAGCGCGCCTGGACAATCTAGGAATCTTTTCCAGCCGGCGGATGGAGCTCTCACCGGCAGACTCCGGAAACTACGACGCAACTCTGCACTTAATGGAGAAAAATGGTTGGGGCGACTCGAAAATCGAAGGCGTTGTTTCGCTCTTGAGCGGCTTGCCTTACGCTACTGTTTATCCTGAGTTTTACGATCTCGGCCGCGACGCCGTGAATCTGACCTCGCTCGCGCGATGGGATTCGGAAAAACGCCGGCTCTCCCTCGCACTTTCCTTTCCGCTTTACGGTGACCCCAGCTTGCAGTTGCGTCTTTATGCCGATGCGCGCAACGAAAATTGGAATTTATCGCAAACTTTCCTTGGCGCGGTTACGCCGCTGACGGACTTAAACATGCGCCGCGCCGCTGCTGGAGCGGAAGTGCATTCCATCGTGAACGGCCACTTGAGCTGGAGCGCAGGCGCGGAAATCGCGAATCGCAACTTTCGGAATTTGGTCGCAATGAGCTCTCCCGCGCAAGAATTCTTCACCGACACCATGTCCCTTGCCGGTTGGCTCCGCGCTAAACGTACTCTTATCCGTGCTCCCGAGCGACGCTTCACGCTGGATTCCTCGGCAGAAGTGAAGGCGGGCCGCGAGTTCGCCAATGGCCTCGGGCCGTTTGCTACGGTTCGAGGCGTACTTCTCGCGCAATGGTTTCCACGCGCAAAAGGCGACGACTTTGAAATGCAAACGCAGATCCGCGCCGGTGCGATTGCCGGCAAAGCCACTCTCGATGAGCTGTTCGAATTGGGCATCGAGCGCGACAACGACCTTTGGCTTCGCGGCCATGCCGGAACTTTCGATGGCCGCAAAGGGGCCGCTCCGCTCGGGCGGCGATTTTTTGTAGCCAACTGGGAAATGGACAAGAACCTTTTTCAAAACGGTTTCTTCACCGTGAAGCTCGGCCCCTTTCTCGATAGCGGCACTGTTGCCGATTCGTCCAGTCTCTTCGGTTCGCGGCGCTGGCTCTGGGATGCTGGCGCGCAATGTAGAGTCCGCGTCCTGGGAAGTCTGACCATCGTTCTGTCCTACGGCCGGGACTTGCGTGGAGGAAAAGGCGCCTTCTATGGAACGGTCCTGCACTAGTTCTTGATCGCGCCTTTCTGAAGAATCGCAATTCCGAGTGTCGGGAAACCCGGCTGTTATTTCTTCCGTCTCACATGCAGGTAATGTGACGGCCGGAGTCATTCACCAAGGACCTGCCGGTGCTTTCAAACTCTGTAAGACAGGGGCTGGAGATGTCAAAAAGATTTTCCCTTGCTGCTGGCATCGTTGCGTTTATTGGAATTCTGGCGGTTGGCCTTGCGGGTGCCGGGTTCCGCACGCTCACAGGAGCGGCGGACAAGCCAAATTCATGGGGCTTCGATACCGCAAATCTGGACAAGACCTGCAAGCCTTGTGACGATTTCTATCAGTTCGCAATGGGAGGTTGGATGAAATCCAACCCGATTCCGCCGGAGTATTCGAGCTGGGGTTCGTTCACACAGCTTGCGGACAAGAACCACCAGAACCTGCGCCAGATTCTGGAAGCCGCTGCGAGCGCTAAAGCCGCACCTGGTTCCAACGAGCAGAAGATCGGCGATTTCTATGCGAGCTGCATGGACACGGCCACCATTGACGCGGCGGGAACAAAACCGATCGAACCCGATCTGGCCCGCATCGCCTCAATCAAGACTGTGGCCGACCTCCAAGCTGTAACCGAGTACTTGCACAGCCAAGGCATTGGCGCGCTCTTTCGCTTCAATTCGACGCAGGACGCCAAAGACAGCACTCAGGTGATTGGTGCAGCGTTTCAAGGCGGTCTCGGACTGCCGGAGCGCGAATACTACTTAAAGGAAGACGACAAATCGAAGCAGCTTCGCGAGGCTTACACAAAGCATGTCGCGAAGATGTTGGAATTGCTTGGAGATTCCGCGGACCAATCGGCAGCCGAGGCCGCCACTATTCTGAAGATCGAAACCGCACTGGCCACCGCCTCGATGAAAAATACTGACCTTCGTGACCCCGACAAGACGTATCACAAGATGATGCTGGCGGACCTGAAGACGATCACTCCGAATTTTTCCTGGGAAGCTTATTTCAAGGCCGCTGGGCATCCCGAGCTGAAGGAGATCAACGTCGGCCAGCCGGACTTTTTCAAGGCCCTGGACACGCGGTTGACCGCAACTCCCATCGCCGACTGGAAAGACTACTTGCGTTGGCACCTGGTGAATGCTGTAGCTCCCGGACTCCCCGAAAAGTTTGTCGCCGAAGATTTCGATTTTCGCGGCAAGACGCTGACCGGCGCGAAGGAAATCCAGCCCCGCTGGAAGCGCTGCGTGCAAGCAACGGATCGCGTGCTAGGCGAGGCCCTCGGCCAGGTCTACGTGCAGAAATATTTTCCGCCTGAAGCGAAGGCCCGCGCGCTCGAAATGGTGCACAACTTGATCGCTGCTCTGCGCGATGACCTGCAAACACTTCCGTGGATGGGACCGGAGACACGCAAGCAAGCTACCGCAAAGCTCGAAGCTTTCGCGGTGAAAATCGGTTACACCGACAAATGGCGTGATTATTCCGTTCTGAAAATCGACCGCCGGTCCTACTCCGAAAACCAGGTGCGGGGGGCGGAATTTGATTTCGCGCGCCGTCTGAACAAGATCGGCAAGCCCGTGGACCGAACCGAATGGGGAATGACGCCGCCGACCGTGAACGCCTATAACAACAGCAGCATGAATGAAATCGTTTTCCCCGCAGGCATCATGCAGCCGCCGTTCTACGATCCGAAAGCTGATGATGCCGTGAACTATGGCGGCATGGGAGCGGTGATCGGACACGAAATCACGCATGGTTTCGACGACCATGGCAGCAAATTCGACGGGAAAGGCAATTTGAAAGACTGGTGGAGCCCGGAAGACTTGAAGAATTTCAAGGCGCGCGCCGCCTGCGTCTCCGATCAATTCGACAGCTACGTGGTTGATGGCGACTTGCATGAAAACGGCAAGTTGGTCTTGGGCGAGAGCATCGCCGACCTGGGCGGGCTGACCATCGCGTATGCAGCCTACGAAAAATCACTTCAGGGCAAGCCGCGGCCGCCGGACAAAGACGGCTTCACTCCGGAGCAGCGCTTTTTCCTCGGATGGGCGCAAGTCTGGGGCTCCAACGAGCGCATTGAATATGCGCGGTTGCTGGCCAACACCAATCCGCACCCCCTGCCAAGATTCCGCGGCAACGGACCGCTTTCGAATATGGCGGAATTTGCGGAAGCCTTCGGTTGCAAGAAGGGCCAGGCGATGGTGCGCGAGCAAGCCTGCAAAATCTGGTAGCCGGACGCGGCCTAGTTGCCAAGCGATTCTTGAAAAAGCCGCGGGGCTCTAAAAGTGGAAAACGAATCCGCCCGCGATCTGGAAGTTATTCTGCGACTGGCTGAAAAAACCGGTGCGCACGTAGTCGCCCTCCGCACGGAAAGAGATGCGCGGATTCCAGCGGTAATCGGCTCCGCCGCCAACCTTGATGACATAAGAATTGCGGCTGGATCCTGAGGCCTGCGGCTGTGCGTGTGCGCCGCCGAAAATTCCGTGCAGCCAGGGTTCCCACTGTTGCTTCCGCCAAGTGATCTTTGGACCCCCGCCGTAAGTGGCAATCTTCACGTGCTCGTTGACGTAAATCGTTGGGGCATAAACGGCGCTGACATTGCCCTCGATCCCGAACCACTCATTTGTGAAGTAGACTACGGAAGTGTTGATGCCGACAGCGCTCGCGCTGTAGACCGACGATTGAAATCTCAACAAGCTGGCGCCGAGACCCAATTCCCAGCGATAGTCGCCGCGGCTTCCGTAAAGAAACTTCGGCTGTGGTGACCGCGAAGCCGGCTCGGCGTTATCAAGCGGCAGGGCTAGAGCCGTCGCGACAACCGGCGCGACGAACGGGTTCGCCAGTTTGATGGCCGGCGTGGAAAGCGTGTCGGCTGCGGCAAGGTCACTGAGGAGCGTCGCCTTCGCTGCGGAAGTCGCCGAGAAATCTTGAGCAGCATTCCCCCCGTCGATCTTAAAATTGGGCGCGCTCATCTGCGCTCGCGCCACACTCCCGTTCACAAGCAGCAATGCTGCCAGCAATAACCTCTTCATGACACTCCCCTTCGAGGGCTAACCTCACGCGCGGATTCAGCCACGCAGCTACGGTAAACAACACCGTGGCCCTTTGTCTATGTTCTTTCACAGAAAACGGACAAGAATGAAACAGGCGGCAGTTTTATGTGGGCGGCTCATTCAATGGGACTGAGATGATTTCGGAGGTTGCCCTCAAGATTAGCGACCGTGCCTCAGATAGTCGTCGGTCTTATTTAGCCAGTCCTCGCGTGGAGGATCAAAGACGTCGAGGTCCACGGTATCCTCGATGGCCCAGGCTTCGTGCGGCATGTGAGATGGGATGCACAGCACTTCGCCTGCGCGGACCACGATTTCCTTGCCATCAATGACAAACTTCAGCGCGCCTTCGAGGATGTACGTAACCTGCTCATTGTGATGGTGATGCAAAGGCACGTGCGCGCCTTTCTTCAACAGCACGCGCGCCAGCATGATCCTGTCGCCGACCACCATTTCGCGATCGATGAGCGGATTCAATTGCTCGCGTTCCACGTTTTTCCAGGCAATGTGCTTCGATTTCGCCAAAGTGGTCATTTCATGTCTCCATAGAGCTTCGCAGCATTGTCATGCAGGTACAAATGTGCCATCTCGAGCGCTTTTTCTTCGGTGAACGCGCCTTCGGCGACGAGTTCGGCCAGTGCTGCGGCCACAGCCGTGCGGGCCGAGCGTGCCGCCAGCCAAAACGTCTCTTCCGCGCCAACGGCATCATTGAATGGAAAGGCGTCCGATCCAAACATGATTTTCTCGGGGAACAGCGAAATCCACTGTTTGAGAATGTTCTTCAGTTCTGACGGATAAACGTAATAACCCATGAGCGACGAATCCGTGTACACGTTCTTCGCCGCCGTCAGCCAAATCATGTCCAGCGTGTACGGGTAACCTCCGTGAATCAGCACGAATTTCACGCTGCTGAACCGCGGGTCGCGCAGCACGTTCTCCAGATTCAATGGATTGCCGTTGCGCAGGCTGAAATAATCGCCAATCCCCACGGCACTATGAAAATGGACGGGAAGTTTCAGTTTTCCCGCTTGATCGATCAGCACACGAAAAACATAATCCTGAAACGTCAGGTAGTCTTCTTCGGAAGGTGCGCCACCGGCGCGGAACTGTCCATAAACCGCTTCTGCCTTTTCGCGCGGAGGGTCGCGGAAGTACAGGCTGCGAAAGTAAGCAGCTTCAAATTTCATGGCCACGCCGCCCTTTTTCTGATTGTCGGCAAGCATTTGACGAATGAACGCTTCATATCCGGCCAGATTGGCGGGCAGCCCATTCACGTTTTCCTGCTTCATGTAACGCTGAAGCACTCTTTCCTGCAGCGGGATGTACACAGCCATATCGCCGTTTTTGGCGATCAGATTGTGGTTGTCGAAAGGGAACAGAAACGAATCGACGAAAAACACCCAGTGAAACCGCTTGGGATCGAGATACGGAGCCAGCGCCACGCGATTTGCCAGGCACGTCTCAATATTCATTTTGTCGAGAATACTGTCCCAGTAGGCCGTACCGCCTGCAGCTTCCGCCGCCTTTTTCTTGTCGATAAGCCATTTCGCGTGTTCGGGCTTGAAATCATCGTAGGAGTAGCCGAAGAGCGCCTTTGCGGCAGCGACAAATTCCGGATTGCTGTCGCGGAGACGCATCACGGTGCTTTCGTCCGGGGGCGAAGCCATGGCGTCCATATCGGAGTCATCCGGAAACGTTGCGTGCGAATGATTATCGTAAATAGGGATTCGGTCGATCTGCTTTAGCAGGCGGTCGTAGATTTTCTGCAAGTCTGCGCCGGGCAGAGGTCTCGCCTGCGCGTGCACTGAACTGGTCCCCGCGAGCATTATCAGCAGAACGGGGCAAGAAAGGATCAAACGTTTCATTCTTCGCAATCGCACATCAGCTCCTGCGTGCTCGCTCCAAATCAAAAACAACCACTACCGCGAAACCGCGGCGCGCCAGCGAACCGAAACCCGCAGCACGCGTTCCAGGGCTTCTTCAAGCAGGTTCCTGGCGCTGACAAGCGAGAACCGCAGATAGTTTTTCCCGCCCAAGCCAAACGCCGCCCCGGCGATTCCCGCCACGCCCGCCTCTTCCAACAAGAGCTTCTGCACTTCTTCCGCCGAGAGTCCCGTATCCTCGATACTCACCCACGCATAGAAAGCCCCGTCCGGAACCTGGCAGCGAAACCCGGGGATTTGGTTGAGCCCGGCAACGAACAGATCACGTCGTTTGCGGTATTCCGCAACCATCGCCTCGACGGCATTTGTAGAATCGCGCAGAGCCTCGATGGCCGCCACCTGCGTGAATTCCGCCGCGCACGTGAAGGTGTTCAGCACCAGCAGGTCCATGGCATCAATCACTTCCACGGGTGCCACGGCATACCCCAGCCTCCACCCAGTCATGGCAAAGCTCTTCGAAAATCCGTCAATGATCACCGTGCGCTCCGCCATGCCAGGAAGCGACCGGATGGATTTGTATTCCCCGCTGAAAAGAATGCGCGCGTAAATTTCGTCAGCCATAACCCAAAGATCGTGCTTCGTGGCCAGCCCGGCGAGTCTCCGCAAAACCTCGTCGCTGAAAACTGTTCCCGTCGGGTTGTTCGGAGAATTGAAGATCAGCACGGTCGTTCGCGGCGTGATTTTTCGCGTGATCTCATTCACGTCAGGCTGGAATTTGTTTTTCTCTTCCAGTCCATAAGAGACTGCCGTCGCTCCCAGCCCGCGGGCAAACGACGGATAAATCGGAAAACTCGGATCGGGGTAAAGCACTTCGTCGCCAGGCTCGATCAACGCCATCATCGCCAGCGAGAGCGCCATCTTGCATCCCGGCGCCACAATCACCTGCTCCCCAGTCGCATCGACACTGCGCGTGCGCTTCAAATAGTCTGCAATGGCCTCGCGCAAAGCCGAAACACCGCGCGTGGAGCAATACCGGTCGCGCCCCGCTGCCACTGCGCTCCGCAACGCATCGACCACCGGCGCCGCCGGATGAAAATCCGGCTCGCCTAGTTCCAGATGAATGATCGAACGCCCCTGGCGCTCGAGTTCTTTGGCGCGCGAATACACGGCCAGCGCGCCTTCACCATTCAATTGAGAAACGCGTGATGCGATTCGTGTCATGGCTTGGTCCGGACGGAAATCTTATCACTTCGCGGGAAGCAGCGGCCTTTGGGGAGATCCAAACCTGTTCCAGCAGCCGCCTATTTAGGCTCCTGACGGACAAAGCCAGGGCACTTGCCGCGGCGAGTGCCCCTGCCATTCATACTTGAAATCTGACGAACTAGAACGCGTAACGTAGCGAAAATTGAATCAGCCTCGGCGTCCCAACGGTCGAGAAAATCCTGCCAAAAGAACCTGGGATCTCCACGTCCGTGGCCGTGCCATTGCCGGGGTTCGCAAAGTTGGCATGATTCCAGATGTTAAAAAAATCCGTCGTAAAGCGCATGGACTGTCGCTCCGTCAAATTGAAGTTCTTGATGAGTGAAAAATCCCAGTTCTGCTGGTGCGGTCCGCGGTAGATGTTGCGTCCAAGATCTCCGAACAGCGATGTGCAGAAGTTGGAGGTCGGGTCACTATTGCAAGCAGCGGCATCCACGAGCGGCGCGGGCACGAAGTTCACGGGGTTGAGGTAGCCATTATTCACGCGCGTATGAATATCTGCGCTCGTAAGACCGGCGGCGATCGAGCCACCGGGCGCGAGGCTGGCCCCGGCAGTGCCGGATGCCAGCCCGCCACCGACGAATGCAGTTCCCGCGGAAGAATCGATGACCGAAAATGGCGCGCCCGATTGGAAGATGGTAATTCCGCTGACGGTCCAGTCCCTGAGGAGAATGCCTTTGGTACCTGTAGCCTCCTTGAAGAAGGGCAAGTCATAACGGTAGCTGACTGAGAGACGATGCTTGCGATCGAAGTCCGAGAGGCCACGAGAGTTTTTCAGATCCGATTCATCGTTGAACGCCGTATTGAGAGCGGTGTTGCCGCTGGACGTGGCGTCGGTGGATTTCGACCAGGTGTAGGCCGCCTGGAAGTAACCAGCCGACCAGCGGCGCGACACTGTGGTTTGAAGCGAGTGGTAATGCGAATAGGCGTCGTCGGCAAAGATCTGCATGCCGTTATAGCCGTTAATACTATTCAGATTCGACCGCGCCGGGCCATTCAAAAACGTAGTCGTTGTGATCGTGGACTTCACGCCTCCTGTGCCGGTCAGCACGACGGGGTCCGCCGGCGTTGCGATGCGAGCCTCCACGTTTGTGCGTGTTTCGCGCAAGTGGACGGCGTGGGTGCCCACGTAGCCGACTTCGAGGACCCAGTCATGGCCGAGCGCGCGCTGCACCGTCAAGTTCCACTGCTGCGTATTGGGCGCGACGAATTTGCGCGGCACGACAAGGCCGAATAGAAACTGCGAGGGAATCGAACCGAGGCCCGTGGCGCTGCAGACGTAGTTTGGCGACCCACTCGTACTGCCTCCCGGAAACGAATCGAAGACGCCCAGGCAGGGAATGAAGTTGGGGTCCAACGTCCCGCTTTGCGGCAAACCGTTGGGATTGGAAGTGAAGCCCGTCGGAATACATTTCGCCGGAACATTGACCTGGGAAAAGAACGTTGCAAGGCAGCCCGGCAAGCCAGGTGAGAACGCCACGGGCAAGAAAGGCGCCTGGAAGGAAAGCTGGTCAGCCGTACCTACATCTTCGCGGACGAAGTAGATGCCATAACCACCGCGAAGTGTAGTGTTGTGATGGCCGAACAAATCCCATGCGAAACCGAGTCGTGGTCCGAGACCTGTCGCGTAGTCGTTGTTATAAGTCGAATCACTACCCGTGGGGATCAATCCCGCCGTATTCAATCCCTTGACGCAACCGCCGTAAATAAAAGGGTATTGTCCCTGTTCGCCAAGGTTGGGATCGAAATTTCCAATATGGCATTTATTGTCTTTGAAAGCGCCGAGCATCTCGACACGCAGGCCGAGGTTAAGAGTCAAGTCCTTGCGGACCTTCCAATCATCCTGGCCAAAGAAGGCGAAGTCATTGGTTCGATACTCGTGATCGAACACGCCGCCGCCCCCGAAACTGCCATCAGGAGCGCCGATCAGGAATTTCTGGAACGCGTTGGCCCCTCCCGAAGTGTTGAAGAAAAAGAGCTGGCCGTTGAAGACTTGCGGGAAGAGCTTGTCGAGATTGACGCGCGTGTATTCACCACCGAAGCGGAATACGTGAACTCCCTTGACCCAACTCGCGGTGTCCACGATGCTGTAATTATTCTGCGTCTGGAACTGGTCCGCAGGGGGCGTGGGACCCAACTGGAAGCCGGCACCGAAGATGCTGAACTTGTAGATCGATGAGGTTACGGCGTTGGTTGGCCGGATGATGCCCAAATCGCTGGCGGTGACCGGCGGTATGTTGACGAGACTATAGCCGATGCGCACATAGCCGAAGCGGAATTCGTTGACCAGCGTGGGTGAAAAGAGATGCGTTTCGCTGGCGGTCAAGAACCGGCCCTTCAGAGGAAGGTCATACGGGAAGTTGAGGTCGGTGGCGCTGATACTGCTCGAGAGGGTGCCGCCAAGGGAAGCCTGCAGCCCGCCGGCGCCAAAGGGGAGCAAAGATTCCGAATTGGAGAAGAAGAAGCGGGCGGAGATTTTGTCCTGGCCGCCCCGAAATTCGCGATCCCAGTTCGTGGTGAATTGGTTGTCAGAGTATTTTCCAGGCTTGCTGATGATGAAGGAACCTGTGCCGCCGGGCGTGCCGGGGATCGTGGGGATGAGGAATCCACCGGGGCTGCTCCCGAATTGGCTGCTCTTGAAATTCAAGAGGGCGAGCACCACAGGATCGATGTCTGCTGCGGTAAGTGGAAAATCCGAAGTGCTGAACGCGCCCGCAATCGAAGCCGCAGAGCGGTCCGTGGGAAGCACGGGAAGTGCCGAGTTGTTGATCTGCGTGCCGGGCGAGAGGGCGCTGCGCTGCCGGGTTCCCTGATAGTTCCCGAAGAAGAAGCCGTATTTTTCCTTGCCGACGGGACCGCCCAGGCTGGCGCCGAAAATATTCTGCTTCACCGGAGGGCGCTTCTGGCCGGCGGCATTCAAGAAATACTCGTTTGCGTTCAGAACGTCGTTGCGGAAATACTCGTAGGCATCACCGTGAAATTCCCTGGATCCAGATTTTAGAATCGCGTTGACGTTTCCTCCGCCGTTTCTTCCCTGGCTCGCGTCATAAAGCGAGGTCTGAACCTTGAATTCCTGGATCACATCCGGGTTGGGCAAAGGAACATTGGTGGACTGCGCCACGTTGTAGTCGGTCGCGCTGATGCCTTCGATCAAGTAGTTGTTGTTGTCCTCGCGCTGCCCGTTCACGATGACGCGGACGTTGCCGCGCCCGAGTTGCGCGGAAGCATTCAGTTCGCTTTGCGCGCCCGTCGAAAGCGTCAACAATTGCTGATAGTTCTGCGTGGCCAGTGGCAGCTCCCGCACGGTTTCGGTCCCAAGGGATTGCCCGGTCGTCGCGTTGGTCGTCTCGACGCTGGTGATCTGCGCGGAGATCTCCACCTTTTCGCTCACCGCTCCGGGCTTCAGCGTAATCGTCACCTTCGTCGTCTCCGTGACGCGCACTTCAATGCCAGAGGCTTTGGCTTCCGCGAATCCGGACTTGTTCACTACCACGATGTACGTCCCCGGCGGCAGCAGCGGCACCACGAACAATCCGTCCGCGTTCGTCGAAACCTTGCGTGCCAGCGATTCCGTGCGCGTATCGATGATCTGGACTTCGGCCTCGGCCACCGACCCGCCACTCGTGTCCACTACTACGCCGCTGATCGCTCCCGTCGCGCCGCCTTGTCCGTATGCGCGCGTACTCATCAGTATTCCCGCCAGCACCAATGCCACAGCTAGAATTCTAGGAATGCCTCGCATAAATCCCCCTCTTGCAGACACCTTTTTCTTGGAAAGGGGCCGCGAACCGCAGGACCAAGATCCGGGAAAGACTGCCCCCTTTTGAAGCTAGCGTTTCGCTTCCGGGGTGTCAAGAAACTACGGCGAAAAATTCTGATTAAAGGGATTTGTGCCTCAACAACGTTTCAAACTGAACCTAAAACCGTTTGTTACGCTCAAGACTTCCCCCTTGACGCCGCCATCCCCAGGCGAGACGATGGTTGTGGGCACATCACGCGTAACCTGCACTTTCTTTCAATCGTCTAATGATTGAAGGTCGCGTCCCCGTGAGGGGGTGAATATGGCTTCCCGCAAACTGGTTCTTTTCCTCTTAGTTATTCTCTTAAGTTCACTATTCATAGGCACTCATCCTACCGCGGCGGATTCCAGCCATGCCCGCATCATCCGCCTGAGCCTCGTTCAAGGCGACGTTCGCTTCGCCCGCCAGACGCACGGCGACCCTCTATCGGATTCCAGCGCAACGTGGGAAACCGCCAGTCTGAACCTGCCGATCCGCCAGGGCTATGTACTTGCCACCGATAATGGCCGCGCGGAAGTGGAATTCGAAAACGGCGCAATGGCTTTCCTTAAGGAAAACACGGTCCTGGAGTTTTACGACCTTTCGCTCGATGACTCGGCGCGAACAACGCGCCTAGTTCTTCGGCAGGGCAGTGCTTCGTTCCGTGTGAATCCTGCGAGCGGCGATTACTTCAGCGTCACCGGCGGCGACTTCACCGTGCAGTCCGACCACGGCAGCACATTCCGTGTGGACAACTACGACGACGGCAGCACGGTCGAAACCGATCAGGGGCGCGTTTCCGTTTTGCACAACAAAAAGTTGACGCAGCTTGAAAAAGGCCAGTCTCTCTCCATCAAGGCAGGCGACGATTCTTCCCTGACCGTCGGCCGCGTTCCGGACCAAGACGACTTCGATCGCTGGGTTTCCGGTCGCATCGATAGCGTTTCCAGCGCCACAAGCGCGGCTTTGCAATACACGGGTTCACCTTATTACGCGCCCGGATTCGCCGATCTCTACACCTATGGCGCCTTTTCCAATTGCGGATCCTATGGATACGGTTGGAGGCCGTTCGGGGCCGGTCTTGGTTGGTCACCCTTCAGCAACGGACAGTGGATCATGGATCCCGGGTTTGGCTGGACTTGGGTCAGCTTTCAGCCCTGGGGTTGGGCGCCCTACCACTATGGGGGATGGCTTTTCGATGCCTCCTGCGGCGGCTGGTTTTATTCCCCCCCGGTTCTCTACGGATACTCGGGTTATCCGGTTGGTCCGATAAGGCGTGTCCCGCCGAGAGTTCATCCACCGCGCCCCATCTATCATCCCGTGACGGGTGTCTTCGTCCGCCAAAGTGGCAAGATCGGTGTCGTGCCCATGCATCCGCTCGATCAAAAGGGAAAGACCCCTTTGAACTTGGAGCGCGGCGTTTTCTCTGGTGTTGGAATGAAAGGCGTGAGCTCGCAGCTCCTGCCTGTCGCGCCTGGGCAAAAATGGGAAGCATTGAAATCGCCGCCGCGCGACGCGCTGAGCGGTAACCTGGCAGTTACAGCGCCACCGATCCGCGTTTCGAGAACTTTCGTTGAAGGCCAATCTGGAATTCGTGCCGGCTCACCCGGCGGCCATTCCACGATTGCCTTCGATCCGGTCGAACGCCGCTTTGTGAATACGAATTCTTCATCGGCATCCTCTTCGGCGGCTTCGTCCACCATGAAGACCAACGGAATCCACGTCGAAAATGGGCGGACCGGGGCTCCCACTGTGACATCTAGCGGTGTCACGCCCCCGCGCACTGTAACCGCTCCGCCGTCGCGCAGCACCCCGCCCCCGCGCAACATCGCACCGCCACCTGCCCCGCGTTATTCGGGCGGCGAGCGCGGCGGGAGCGGCGGGAGCTCCAGCGGAAGTGGTCGAGGCGGCAGTTGGGGCGGCGGGTCGTCCTCTTCGAGCTCAGCGGGTGCAGGTGCATCGGGACGGTCCTCACCCTCGCCAGCTCCCTCTTCTTCGGCCCCGGCTTCTCACCCGTCTTCCGGCTCCGGCCGGCCGCACTAATCGAATCGGAACTGATCGCAAAAACGGCTCCCGCAATGGGGGCCGTTTTTCTTTGCGCGGCAGTAAGTCCTGATTCAAGCCAATCAGGAAAAAATCATCCCGGCGTAACCTACCACTGCATCGCGATCGCCGGACACATCTGCGGACGTCGCGTACTTCACCAACTCGGATTTTTTCGCGCCCAGTGCATTCAGTGCCGTTAGCATCGCCACCGCCGGTCCTAAACCGCACATGGAAATCCCATGGTTGCGGCAGGTGTCGTACAGTCCGCGCGGCTCCAGCGCCAGCAACTCTTCGACGGCTTTACGGTCCTTGACGCGCGTAGTGGCGTCATCCTCGTAATGATTCAAGTCAGAAGTCGTCAATAGCAATACGTTCTCTCTCGAGCTTTCGAGCAGCCGTGCGATCGCTTCTCCCACACCCACTAGGTCTTCGAATTGCACGGTTCCCAGGGCCACGGGAACAAATGTGAAGTCTGGCGCCAGCACCTGAAGAAACGGCAACTGCGCTTCCAGCGAATGCTCGGCGCTGTGCGCCACGCTGTCTTCACGCAGCAGCGGGCAGCCTTTTTTCAACGCTTCCGCCAGCGCCCCGTCAATCCGCGCATCTCCCAGCGGCGTACGCCAGGCACCGCTTGAAAGTATCGCCGCCGGCTCACCTCGCGGATAATGGCGCACGCCAAGAATGATAATTTTTCTGGGCAGCACAATTCGCCCAAGCACGGCTCCGGCCACGTGTCCTGAATAAACATAACCCGCGTGCGGCACAAGGCACGCCCTGACCGGAGTACGTGGCTCGCTTGAATTCGTGGCGGTGTATTTGTGAATGAGCGCTGTGAGTTCCGCGGGATGGGAGGGATAGAAACGTCCGGCAACCGCAGGCAAGCGAAGCATGTTGCCGCTCCGCGAATCAAATGGGCTTCGAGGGCTTCCCTTTGAACTTGATCGCGCTCGACGTGGCCGGCTCGTAATAAATCGTAACTTTGTCGCCGTACTGGTAGCCGCCCTTGTCGATAATTTTCTGCATTTTCTCGGACGCGGCTTGCGTGAGTGGAAACGTCCTGATTGTCAAATCGTTCCCTTTTGCGCGCACGGTTATCTGCGCGCTGTTCGCGTTCATCACGAAACCTTCAAACTTGTCAAGTCCAGTCGTCTTGGGCTTCGGCTTCACCGCGTTGATGATGATCGGCGCTGCGGTTTCAGCCACCACGATCGGCACGGTTATGGGATCCTGGGCATTAGCGGGCGCTGAAAAGACGCCCGACGCCACAAGCATCAGCGGCAGTCCGAGCCCGGCAGTTTTGGCGAAACTCTTCATTCGACGTCGTCCGTGGCAATCCGCAGCGACTTTAGAAACCGCATGTCCTGAGGAGTCATGGCCAGCCTCGGCGCTGGCTTTTTGTCATTGTCTTCGGAGAATGGTTCTTGATCCACCTGAATTCGCAGAGACTCCAGAAACCGGCGGTCCTGCGTCGTCAGCTTCGCCGCAGCTTCTGCCGCAGCTGCGTCGCGCTTCGCCAGCCCGATGGTCGCGTCCAGTTTCAGCACGATATCGTACCCGTGCGCGCGCACTCCGGCAATGGCACCCGTGATGCGGTCGGAGTCGGACACCGTATCATTGATCGCGTGTCCCAGTTCACGGAGCAAGTTTTTCAGGTGATCATCGAGTTGCAAGGGGTTTCTCCCATACTACTTCCGCCATTTTAGGCCCACATATTGTTGGATACAAGTGCGCTTCACTCCGTTGTCTCTAATCCGTTCACAGTACCTTGGTTCAGGTTCTCCAGCCTCGAATGAGGCCCGTACCTGCCTCGTTTTCTGATGTCCGCCCGGTTTTGCGCTAAGATGCTCTTATGTCGACGGCAGCCAGCGCAACCACCGCGCCACAGCAGCAAGGCGGTTTCCGCCGCCTCTGGCGTGCCCTCCGCCAGCTTTTTCACGAAGCCATTGCCACGGTCTTTGCTGTCCTCGCTCTTGGCTGGCTCAACGCCGCGTTGCGCGCCTGGACCCGCGACGTTGCACGCTGGCTCATCGGACTCGCCGTCGCGGTCGCTCTGCTGTTTCTGTTTTTTGCGGTGACTTCGTTCCGCAGGGCCCGCAGGTTGTGACCGTGGTTTCTCCGCCTGTGCACGCGCCTTGTACAAAACTCTTTCCGAAGTTCCATTTTCTATTTTCCGGCTTCCATGTCTGACACCAAGACCAAGTCCGCCACTCCCGCCGAGCGCAAAGAGAGATTCACCACGCTCTCCGGTCTTCCCGTTGATCGCCTCTACACCGAAGAGAATCTCGCCAGCTGGGACCCCGAATCTGCTCTCGGCTATCCGGGCGAATTCCCTTTTACCCGCGGCATTTATCCCACCATGTACCGCGGCCGTTTGTGGACCATGCGCCAGTATGCCGGCTTCGGCACCGCCGTCGAATCCAATCAGCGCTACCGCTATCTTCTGAGCAAAGGCCAGGCCGGCCTCTCCGTCGCCTTCGACCTCCCCACGCAAATTGGCATGGACTCCGACCATCCTCTCGCCCTCGGCGAAGTCGGCAAAGTTGGCGTGGCCATCGATTCCCTCGAAGACATGGAGACGCTCTTCGACGGCATCCCTCTCGAAAAAGTTTCCACCTCCATGACCATCAACGCCACCGCCGCCATTCTTCTTTGTCTCTACGTCGCCGTTGCAAAGCGCCAGGGCGCCAGCCTGCAAAAACTTTCCGGCACTGTGCAGAATGACATCCTGAAGGAATACATCGCCCGGGGCACTTACATCTATCCCGTGCGCCCCGCCATGCGCATCGTCACCGACATTTTCTCGTGGTGCCGCGACCATCTTCCCAAGTGGAACACCATCTCCATCTCCGGCTATCACATCCGCGAAGCCGGTTCCACCGCCGTCCAGGAAGTCGCCTTCACCCTCGCCGATGGCATCGCCTACGTCCAGGCCGCGCTTGACGCCGGGCTCCGTGTCGATGAATTTGCCCCGCAGCTTTCTTTCTTCTTCAACGCACATAACGATCTTCTTGAAGAAGTCGCCAAGTACCGCGCCGCCCGCCGCCTCTGGGCCAAGACAATGGTCGAACGCTTCGGCGCAAAAGATCCGCGTTCCCTGATGCTCCGTTTCCACGCGCAAACCGCCGGCTCTTCTCTCACCGCGCAGCAGCCGGAAAACAACGTCGTCCGCGTTGCCATTCAAGCTCTCGCTGCCGTTCTCGGCGGCTGCCAATCCCTGCACACCAATTCCCTCGACGAAGCTCTCGCCCTTCCCACCGAACACGCAGCGCTCATCGCACTGCGCACCCAGCAAATCCTCGCCCACGAAACCGGTGTCGCCAACACCGTCGACCCCGTCGCCGGCTCCTACGCCATCGAATCCCTCACCAACGAAATTGAGAGGGGCGCTCGGGAATACATCAAGAAAGTGGAATCCCTGGGCGGAATGTTGCGCGCCATTGAAGCTGGTTTCGTGCAAGGCGAAATCCAGAAAGCGGCCTACGAGTTCCAGCGCGCCGTCGAGAAAAAAGAGCAAATCGTTGTCGGCGTAAACGATTTCGTCGCGCCCTCAACCGGTGAAAACGAAGGCCGCGCCATTCCCATTCTTCGCATCGACGCCGAAATCGAGCGCTCCCAAATCGCCCGCCTGAACGCTCTCCGCGCCAGGCGCGATTCCGCGCGCGCCCAATCCGCCCTCGCCGAACTCCAGCGCATCGCCGCCACTTGCGAAAATCTCATCCCTGCCATCCTCGCCGCCGTCGAAGCCTACGCCACCGTTGGCGAAATCTCCGACGCCCTCCGCCGCGTCTTCGGCGAATACCAGGAATCCGTCGTCATCTGAGTGAGGAGCCGACGTGGCGACAGCGTGTAACAATGCCAGGCGAGGTTGGCTCTTTCATCAACCATTTCGAGGTCTACGGTTTTTTCTGCAAAACAAGTGGAAATGAAATATGACCCCTCTGATTTGAGAGAGCGGAGATTCGCAAATGGTTAATGCCGAAGACGCAATGGGGAGAGGATGCTACGGATACGGGCGCTGGAAGGCTCCTTATTGGTTCATCGGTCCAGAACAAGGACAATCCGCAAGCGAAAATAACGATCTCAAACTCCGGTATGAAGCGTTCCGCCAATTAGGCAAAGACGGCCTTAGCGATTGTCGCGCTTTTCATGACTTCATTCATGAAAAAAGATGGCATAGAGCAACAAAGCCGGCCCTCCAGCCAACGTGGAGACGCTTGATTTTGTTATTGATGGCGTTTCTCGAAAAACCCACAGATGACGAGAGCCTTCGCACCTACCAACGTGATCGATTTGGAAGGCTAAGCGACGAGACTTGCGTGATCGAGTTGTCAGGGCTGCCCGCCAGGAATTTCAAAGTGCCCAGAGAACGCGAAGGATTCCGCAGGAAGAGAATCGAGTTCATTCGCGGTAAAATGTTCACCTGCAAGCCCATTTTCGTAGTTATGTACGGCAAAGGCGGTTCTGAGCCCTGGAAGGAAATCGCAGGTATTGCGTTACACCCTGACAGTGTCCAGAAAGTCGAATCCACTGTGGTTGCATTCGCGACGCACCCGGTTGCTCGCGGCCTAAGAAGGGAATACTGGGTAGAGTTGGGCCAAAGAATGCGCTCTGCAACATAGCCGTTCACCAAGCCAAATCGCTCGCCCCTCCTACTGCACCAAACAGTAAGCTGTCGCCGCACTTCGGCTATAGTATTCTTCGCCTCCGGAAATTCCTGAATTCACGATGAAGCTCATTCTCGCTTCCGCCTCCATCCGCCGCGCGGAAATCCTTCGCGATGCTGGTTTCTCGTTTACCGTAATGTCCTCCACCATTGACGAAACGCCTTACCCGGGCGAATCCGCTCATGTCCTCGTTGAACGTCTGGCCGTCGCCAAAGCCGAACTCGTTGCCGCGCGCGCCACGGGCCCGGCCATAGTCATCGGCGCCGACACCGAAGTCACTCTCGAAGGCCACATCTTCGGCAAGCCGCGCTCTTCCGACGATGCCCGCCACATGCTGGAACGCCTTTCCGGCCGCACGCACGCCGTCCTCACCGGTGTCGCCCTCATCCGCCTTCCCGACGCCGAGCGGCTCACCTTCGTCGAATCCACGCTGGTTCACTTCGCCATGCTATCGGCGGATGAGATCAATCGGTATCTCGCGACCGGCGAGCCTCACGATAAAGCCGGCGCCTATGGCATCCAGGGCCGTGCCGGACGCTACATCCCTCGCATCGAAGGCTGCTACTTCAACGTCGTCGGCCTGCCCCTCGCTCGTCTCCATCAAGCTCTCACGGCACTCGGCTGGTCCGAAGACTAACCCTCTGCATTTGTCATTTCGAGGGCGAAGTTTGCCCGAGGAATCCGCTCTTCTTGTTTGCCGTGAAAAACAGTCCCTTCGCTATACCAGGAAACGCGTGGTTCCGCCTTATAATCTCGCCCATGGGCAATTCTCCTCCCGAATGGGCTGACGGCTCCGCTGTTCGTCTGGATCGCCAGGATCCCTACCTGCGCCTCCAGTCGGTTACGATTTACGTTCGCGACCTCGACCTCAGCCTGAATTTCTACCTCGACCAACTCGGCTTCCAATTGATCTTTGACGCCCGCATTCAGCCCGATCGCCGCTTCGTAACCGTGGCCCCTCCCGACGGCACAGCGAACCTTACGCTCGTCGCGCCGGAGCCCGGCTCGGAACAATACAAACTCATTGGCCGGCCCATGCCGGTCACCTTTGTCACCGAGGATGTAATTGCCAAGTACCGCGAATGGAGCAAGCGCGGCGTTCGCTTCCAGTTCGCGCCGCGGCTGAAACGCCTCAAGTATGAAGTGCACGTTCGTGCCCCGCATTCGCCTGACCCATCGACGCCCGGGGCGGAGCATGCTCCGATTTGGGGCGGCGTCTTTACCCGTTTCAGGGATCTCGACGGCAACTCCTTTTCGCTGGTGAGCTTTGACGAAGTGACTCACGCCGTCGAAGCCCAGCGTCGCGCCCTTGCCGAAAAGCTGGAGTCCGAACGCCGCGCCGCGCAGGAAATCGAAATTGCCAAACAGGTCCAGGCCCGTCTCTTCCCCCAGACTCTTCCTCCGCTCAAAACCCTTGAATACTCGGGGCTTTGCATCCAGGCTCGCAAAGTCGGCGGCGACTACTACGACTTTCTCAATCTCGGCCGCGGTCGCCTCGGCTTCGTCATCGGCGATATCTCCGGAAAAGGAATTGCCGCCGCTCTCCTGATGGCCAATCTGCAGGCCAATCTCCGCAGCCAGTGCGCCCTCGCTCTCGATCAGCCGCAGCGCCTCTTATGTTCGGTGAACCAGCTTTTCTGCGACAACACGCCGGACGGTTCTTTCGCCACGCTCTTCTTCGCCGAATATGACGACACCTCCAGCCGCTTGCGCTACGCCAATTGCGGCCACCTCCCCGCTCTGCTCCTCCACAGCGACGACACCGTGGAGCGCCTCGATGCCACCGCCACCGTCCTGGGAATCTTCAAGGATTGGGATTGCGAAATCGGAGAATGCCAGCTCAACCCAGGCGACACCCTCGCCCTCTATACCGACGGCATCACCGAATCCTACAACTCCGCCGACGAGCAATTCGGCGAACAGCGTCTCATCGAGGCTCTCCAGCGCCACTGTGACGCCTGTTCGGAAGCCGCGCTAAGTGCGATCGTCGACGAAGTCCGGCGCTTCAGCCCCCACGAACAGCACGACGACATCACCCTCATTGTCGCTAAACATGTAGGGTACGAGGGGCACTGATGAAGCTCGATCGCGGAGTATTGAAGCGCCTCCCCAAGGTTCTCTTGCACGAACACTTGGACGGCGTGCTGAGGCCGAAAACGGTAATTGAGTTGGCCAGAAGCGCAAAATACGGCCAGCTCCCCGCCAAGGATCCGGAAGGCTTGGCAGGTTGGTTCCACCAAGGGGCAAACCAGGGCAGCTTGCCGAAATATCTGGAAGGCTTTGCGCACACCATCGCCGTGATGCAAACTGAGGAGGCGCTCGAGCGAGTTGCCTATGAACAAGCGGAAGACCTAAGCCGGGACGGTGTAGTCTATTTTGAGACTCGCTTTGCCCCAATTTTTCACACTCGGCAAGGATTAAGCCACCAACAGGTCGTCTCCGCGGTGCTCAGGGGTCTGGAGCGCGGCCGGAAGGACTTTGGAATTTCTTCCGGCTTGATCGTCTGCGCGATGCGCAATATGGATGTCTCCCTCGAAATGGCGGAGCTCGCCGTTGACTTTCGCGAGCGCGGAGTTGTGGGATTCGATCTGGCCGGCGAGGAGGGCGGGTTTCCTCCCAAGAAGCACGTGGAAGCCTTTCACTATATTCAGCGTCAGAATTTCAACATCACCATTCATGCCGGCGAGGGGTTCGGTAAGGAATCGATTTGGCAGGCCATTCAATACTGCGGAGCGCACCGCATCGGACACGGGACGCGATTGATCGATGACATTGCTGTCGCGGACGGTAAAGCTGTGAAATTGGGCGACCTCGCGCAATACGTTCTCGACAAGAGGATTCCTCTGGAGATTTGCTTGATCAGCAATGTTCATACCGGGGCCGCCCGCAGCCTTGCCGAGCATCCCTTCAAGATTTTCTATCAGGAGAAATTCCGCGTCACTCTCAACACCGACAACCGCTTGATGAGCGACACCACCATGACCCAGGAATTCGAAGCTGCCCAGGATACTTTTGGTCTGTCCTTGGAGGACTTTGAGAAAATCACCATCAACGCAATGAAGAGCGCCTTTCTTCCCTACGACCGCCGTTGCGATTTCATCTACTCCGTAATCAAGCCGGGCTACGCCAAGGTCCGCGGCTCCCTGGCAACAAAGTAGCCCCCGGAATCTGGAAAGGGCGTCTTTAATGGCATCAGCTATCCAACTGCGCCATCCCTCAACTGTGTTCGTGCACCGGAATAACCTCAGTTTTCTGGTAGCGCTCTTATCAGGCTTGTGCATTACTTCCGAGTTGCCCGTAAGAACGAAGCCGCCCGTGCGGCGGACGCTGCGCGTGAGGTGAACGGAGCAGTTTATGGCAAACGGCTGAAGTAAGTTGTCGGGTCATAAGGAGGTCCTTATGACCCGACTTCGCAAAATGATGCTGG
>Ga0209376_1000037_pt1 | contig 128103 bp, 125 predicted proteins | sample GraSoiAngelo_134_FD_185891 | JGI IMG/M metagenome (GOLD analysis project Ga0209376, IMG submission 185891) | Grasslands soil microbial communities from the Angelo Coastal Reserve, California, USA - 14_0929_05_30cm (SPAdes) (version 2) | ecosystem: Environmental > Terrestrial > Soil >... | reverse complement strand
TGCTCCAAGCAAGGTTCGAACAACAGGTGATGCGCAAATACCCGGCGGCCCTCCCACCCTCAACGGACCGATCCGTGGTACCTCCGCAACGCGGGGGAAATCGGAGACCAGCCGCTGACCGGTGGCTGGACGGGTCAGGACCACGCCAAGTACAAGGACAGCGATCAACATTCTGGTGCCTGATCTCATTTCGCGGGGCGCCTAACGGGAATTCGACGTACCGTCTTAGAGTAAACCGCACGGGCTGCCACTGCAGTCTAGCCTCGTGCCCTTCCGCTGCCTGGAATGAAATCGGCGGGTCCGCCTAAACGCAATATCAAGGCGTGGCCGCCGGGCTGCGCACAGCGTGTGCGCGAGATGATCGTGAAGTCGCGGTGGCGGGAGCGTGTAGGAATCGAACCTACCGAAGCTCGTTCGAGCCCCAGCTGGTTTTGAAGACCAGTCGGACCACCAGGCCCGATCCGCCCCCACAGAGTAGCGGTCGAAGATGTCCCGACTCGTGGGCCTGGTCAACTTCAGGTCGCGAAACACAGAACCCCGCCTCAATGAACCGAGGCGGGGTTCGGCGCATCCCTCAACACCCTCCCCACTGCGGGCGCGGTTGCCCTGCGCGGAGCGCGCCCCCTCGGGCCGCACCCGCCGGGCGCGCAGCAGCTAACCGCGACGGACTCGCACTACTCACGAGCGAGGCCCCCACGCAGCCAGCGGCGCGGAAGTCCTGGTAGGCAATCTCGTTGGCCAGCAGCTTCCGGAACTGTGGGTCGATTCCCGCGTCTTGGGCGTATCGCCATTCCGTCGTTGTAAGCGTGGCGATGACGTCCCCTGCCCCAAAGGCATACTCGATCATCACCGGGCGGTTCAGCTCATCCACGAGTATGAGCTGCGTGCCGTCGGGGAGGTTCGTGAAATAGCCGTGAGAGGAAAAGTCCCACCCGTCCAGGTCATCCCTGATTCCCGCATCCACGATCGGTCCGCAATGCCCCGTGGGGCCGCAGGGGAGCTCGTCGACAATGATGGGATGGCTCTGAGCGGCGATGAGGTTCTCCTCAGACCCGTACGAAGTGTGCTGCAGGCCGCCGACAAACACGTCCCCTTGCCAGCCACCAACGGGAAAAAAGTCGGTGAGATTCGCCGAGAGAATGCCCCCCTGGTTGACGTAATCGCTGATCGACTGGCGGACGGTGCCGTTGGGGAACAGGTTGTCGTAGAAGGTCGGAAGCTGTGCCGCAGCAATGAGGATCTCCGGGAACACGGTCAAATCGGTCGTCCCAATTTGGTCCGAGTTGATCATGCAGAACTGCTTGCCTTGCGCCTTGAGCTCCGTGACGTCTGCGCCGGCCGGGTCTTGGTTCGGGGGCGAAAACCAGGGGGTGACATCCTGGATGAGCAGCACGGTTTCGCCCCCAACACAGGGGAATGCTGCGCCGTCAACCAGCAGCGGCGCGAGGCCAGGGCGCAGCGAGGCTGAGGTCGCAGATCGTGGGGTGATGTTGGACGTAGGAGCGGTTGGGGCGTTGCGCTGCTCGTCCGAGCAGCTCGCCAGAGCCCCAATACCCACCAGCGTCAGCAGACCGGGGAGAAAGGCGCGAGACATACTGCCCTCCGTGGGTGACGGCGGTTGAGTGAGGAGGACCCAGGATGTCGGACAGGCCTCGGAGTGCCGCATTCCCATAGCCCCGCATCCGCATCCCCTTCGCGGCAAGGCACGTGCCCCGCGGGCGCGTCGGATTGGGGTCGGAGCCGTGACCAGCGCAAACCAGCGCCGGTGCTTTCAGTCGTGATGTAAGTGATCGTGTCGCTGAGTGAAACCGCCGTCCGCGACTGCTTACGGGCTCGGCGCCCGATGGGAAGCTACGAGAGCATGGTGCTCACGCCATGGCGCGGCCGCAGCGAGAGTGTCGCGTTGAGACCATTGCGTGAACACCGCAGCCGGCGCACTCGCTCAACCCGCCCGCGCGATCGCGTCGATCTCCACCCGCGCCCCCTTCGGCAATGCGGCCGCCTGCACGGTGGAGCGGGCTGGCTTGTGGTTCCCGAAGTGCTTGGCGTAGACCTCGTTCATCGCCGGAAAATCGTCCATGTCCGCCAAGTACACCGTGGTCTTCACCACCAGGCCGAGGCCCGAGCCCGCGGCCTCGAGCACCGCGGCGAGATTCTTCAGGGTCTGGTCCGCCTGCTCGGCAGTGGTCTTCCCCACGACCTCGCCCGTCTTGGGGTCGAGGGCGATCTGCCCCGCGGTGTACACCATGCCGTCCACGACTACCGCCTGGCTGTAAGGGCCGATGGCCTTGGGTGCGCCCTCCGTCACCACGATGCCTAACCCTTTCGGCTTCATTAGAAGAGTCCTTCGATGGTGCCGTCCGGATGGACGCGGATGCGTTCCGCGGCGGGCGACTTGGAGAGCCCCGGCATTGTCATGATGTCCCCCGCGAGCGCCACGACGAACCCCGCACCGGCGGAAGGAAGGATGTCCCGCACCTGCAGCGTGAACCCCGTGGGCGCCCCGAGCTTGCCCGGGTCGTCGCTGAAGGAATATTGCGTCTTCGCCATGCAGACGGGAGTTTCGCCCAGCCCCAGCCCCGGGAGCTGTTCGAGCGCGCGCTCGGCTGCCGGCGCGAACGCGACCCCGCCCGCGCCGTAGATCTCTTTCGCGATCGTCTCGATCTTTTCGCGGATGGGACGCTTCTCGTCATACAGCGGCCTGAACTTGGCGCTTTTCCCATCGAGCAGCCGCAGCACCGCTTCGGCCACCGCGACCCCCCCCTCCCCGCCCTTCTCCCACACTTCGCACAGCTCGACGCCCACGTCCTCCGCGGCGCACTCTTCCCGCACGGCGGCGAGCTCCGCCTCGGTGTCGGACAGGAACCGGTTGAGCGCGACGACGACGGGCACGCCGAACTTCTTCACGTTGCGGATGTGGCGGCGGAGGTTGGCGGCACCCCGCTGCACCGCAGCGGGGTCAGCCGCGCCGAGGCGGTCCTTCGGCACGCCGCCATGCATCTTCAACGCCCGCACCGTCGCCACTACCACCGCCGCTTCGGGATTCAACCCCGCCATGCGGCACTTGATGTCGAAGAACTTCTCGGCGCCGAGATCCGCGCCGAACCCCGCCTCCGTCAACACGACGTCGCACAGCGCCAGGGCGAGTCGCGTCGCCACGACCGAGTTGCAGCCGTGCGCGATGTTTCCGAAGGGGCCGCAATGGATGAACGCGGGTCCGCCTTCCAGCGTCTGCACCAGGTTGGGGTTGATCGCGTCCTTGAGGAGCAGGGTCATCGCTCCCTGGGCCTTCAGGTCGCTCGCGCGAACGGGCTGCTTTGCAGACGTGAGTCCCACGATGACGCGTGCCAACCGGCGCTCTAGGTCCTCGATCCCGGTCGCGAGGGCCAGAATGGCCATGATCTCCGAGCCGGGGATGATGACGAAGCGTTCTTCCCGCGTGGGGCCGGCGTTCAAGCCCCCCAGCCCGACGACGAGGTTGCGCAGCGCCCGGTCGTTCATGTCGATGGTGCGCGGCCAGGCGATGCGCCGGGTGTCGAGTCCGAGCCCATTGCCGTGGTGCAGATGCGCGTCGAGCAGCGCCGAGAGCAGGTTGTGCGCGCTGGCGATGGCGTGAAAGTCGCCGGTGAAGTGGAGGTTGATGTCTTCCATCGGCACCACCTGCGCGTAGCCCCCGCCCGCCGCCCCGCCCTTCACCCCGAACACCGGGCCGAGCGACGGTTCGCGGATGCACAGCGCGGCGTTCCGCCCCAGCCTGCGGAGCGCCTGCGTGACGCCGACGGTCACCGTGGACTTTCCCTCGCCCGCAGGCGTCGGGTTGATACCGGTGACCAGCACCAACCGGCCCTTGGGCTTGCGGCGCGCCAACGCCTGCAGACGGATCTTCGCCTTGTACTTGCCGTACAGCTCCACGTCTTCGTCATCGAGCCCCAGCTCGGCGGCGATCGCTGCGACGGGGCGGAGCTTCGCCGCCTGCGCGATGGCGATATCGGTGGGGACCTTCGCCGTGGTGGTCACGGATCCTTTCGCGCTAGAGCGTGGATGCGAGCCGCGCCCCGAACACGCGACGGGCGTTGTCCGTGGTCCGCTCCGCGATCTCCGCGATCGGCGCCCCGCGCGCCCGGGCGAGCGCCTCGGCCACGTCGCTGACGAACGCCGGCTCGTTCCGTTCGCCACGATGCGGCACGGGCGCGAGATAGGGCGCGTCCGTCTCGACCAGCAGACGGTCGGGGGGACAGGCGGTCAGGCGGTCGGCCAGCTTCCAGTTCTTGAAGGTCACCATGCCGCTGAAAGAGAAGTACGCTCCGACCGCCGTACCGGCGTCGAACACGGGCGCGCCCGAGCTGAACGAGTGCAACACCAGTGACGACACGCGCTGGCCCCACGCTCGGACCAGCGCCGCGACGTCCTCGTCCGCGGCGCGCGCGTGGACCACGACCGGCTTCCCGAGCTCGGCGGCCAGCGCCAGCTGGGCCTCGAAAGCGCGCCGTTGCGCGTCGCGGGGCGAGTGGTCGTAATGGTAATCGAGGCCGGTCTCTCCGACAGCCACCACTTCGGGTAGGGCGAGCAGCGCCTTCAGGCGGGTCGCCGCCTCGGCCGACCAGCCCTTCGCCTCGTGGGGGTGGACGCCCGCGGTGGCCGACAGGCCGGCGCGTCCCCGGGCGAGGGCGGCCGCGCGCTCGCTGTCTTCCAGCGTCGTGCCGATCACCACCACGTGCTGCACGCCGGCGCGCCGCGCCCGCTCCAACACGGCATCCCGATCGGGGTCGAACGCCGCATCGCCCAGGTGGCAGTGGGCGTCGACCAACACGTCACACCGCCGCTTTGGAGCGGGCCTCGGAGCCGCCGCTGGGCGGGGGGGACGGGGGGGGCGGGGGGGGAGGGGCGAGCGGCACTGTGCCCGCCGGCCGCAACGCCCGCGCGCCGCGCGCGTCCTGGCCGGGCCAGCGCTTCTCGATATACATCAAGAGCGGCGCGGCGATGTAGATCGAGGAGAACGTCCCCGTGAAGATGGCGAACGTCATCACCAGCGCGAACGGCCGCAACACCTCGCCCGCCAGCAGCACCAGCGCGATGGTCGTGGCCATCGTGGTCCCGTGGGTGAGCACCGAGCGGGGCAGCGTCTCGTTGATCGACAGGTTCAAGATCTCGTACAGGTTCTGGCGCCGGTACTTGCGCAGGTTCTCGCGCACGCGGTCGAAGATGATGATCGTGTCGTTCAGCGAATAACCCACCATCGTCAGCACCGCCCCTACCACCACCAGGCTCACCTCGAGGTTCAGGTAGCGGATGAACGCGATGGTGGTGAGGATGTCGTGGAACGTCGCAAGCACCGCCGCGAGGCCGAAGCGCCATTCGAAGCGGAACGCGAGGTAGATCAGGGTGACGATGAACGAGAAGAAGATCGCCAGGAACGCCTTCCCCTGGAGCTCGCGCCCCACCTTCGGGCCCACGGCCTCGGTGCCCCTGATGGAGTACCGGCCCGCGCCCAGCCCGTGCGCCAGCGCGGAATCCACCGCCGCGGCCGTCGCCTCGCTGGAGCCCTCTGGCGCGCCGCCTCCCGTGCCGATGCGCGCGATCACCATGTAGTCAATGGGGCTGCCAAACTCCTTGATCTCGGCATCGCGAATCCCCGCCGCGTCGAGCGCGCTCCGGATGCTCGCGGCACCGACGGCCTCCTTCGTCTGCACTTGCATCTGGGTGCCGCCCGTGAACTCGATCGAGTAGTTCAGGCCGCGCACCAGGAACAGTGCGAAGCCCGGGATGATGATGGCCGCCGTGAGCCCGTAGGCCCAGCGGCGCCACTTGATGAAATCGTAGTTCGCGTTGGCGAAGAGTCGGATCATCTCATACGCTCAAGGTGGCCATGTCGGGCCGCCGCAGCAGCCAGATCATGTAGAAGGTCCGCACCACGTAAATGGCGGTGACCATCGACGCCGCGATACCGATGATCAGCGTGATGGCAAAGCCCTGGACCGGACCCGTCCCCACGAGATAGAGGATGAAGGCCGTGAGCATCGTGCTGACGTTGGAATCGATGATGGCACTCATCGCGTGCTTGAAGCCCTCGTCCACGGCGGTGCGCACCAACTTACCGTGCTGCAGCTCCTCGCGAATCCGCTCGAAGATCAGCACGTTCGCGTCCACCGCGATGCCGACCGAGAGCACGAGACCGGCCAAACCGGGCAGGGTCAGCGTGAAGCCGAAGCCCGCCAGCCAGGCCAGCGTGAACAGCACGTACAGCGTGAGCGCCGCCACGGCGAGCACGCCCGACATCCGGTAGTAGATCACCATGATCAGCACGACGAGCGCCACGCCTACGATCCCCGCGTGGATGCCGTCCTTGATCGAGTCCTGACCGAGCGACGGGCCGATGCTCCGCTCCTCGACGATGGTGAGCGGCGCGGGGAGAGCGCCGGCGCGCAACACCAGCGCCAGGTCCTGGGCATCCTGCAACGGCTTCGAGCCGAGCTCGATCAGGCCGTGCTGGCCGATCTGGCCCTTGATGATCGGCGGCTGGCCCTGCACGCGGTCGTCGAGGATGATGGCCATGTAGTGGTTCACATGGCGGCCGGTTTCGCGCTCGAAGACGCGCCCGCCGCGGCGCGACAGCGTGAAGTCCACCACCGACTGATTGGTCATCTGATCGCGCCGGGCCGTCGCCTTCTCGAGCTCCTCGCCCGTGATGATGGGCCGGTCCTCGACGGCGTACAAGGCGCGGTACGCTCGTGCGCCCCGCGACGCGACTTCGGTACCCCATTTGAGCTCGAGCCCCCGCGGGATGAGGCGCCGAACCTCGGGGCGGGCCAGCAGGCTTTCCGCCGCCGGTGCCTGCTCCTCGGGCACGAGATACTCGCCCGGGAGCGAGCCCTGGAACAAGAGCGAGGACAGCGGCCCCGGCACGTTCAGACCGGTCGTGTCCTTTTGGGCCTTGCCTTTGGCGGCCTTGCCCTTCTTGCCCTTGCTGGTATCCGAGCCGAACAGCTGGGCGACGTTCGCCGCCCCGCCGCCCGCTTGCCCGGGGGCCTGCACCCCAGCCGCGCGCAACGCCTGGTCGATCTCGCCGAGCGCGTCGCGGAACCGGTTCTGCATGTCGGTGATGCGGAACTCGAGGAACGCGGTGCGCTGAATGATGCTCTTGGCGCGCGCCGGATCCTTTTCGCCCGCCAGCTCCACGACCAGGCGGCACCGTCCCACGATCTGCACCACCGGCTCGGTGGTGCCGAACTGGTCGATGCGGCTCCGCACCACCCGCTCCGCCCGCTGGATCGCATCGGCGCAGTCGGGGACGGGCCCCTTGCTCTGGTCCACTTCCAGCGCGAGGTGGATACCGCCCTGGAGGTCGAGCCCGAGGTTGATGGGAACGCGGCGCACGGTCGTGTCCTTCATGCGGCCGCTCGTGGCGTCACGCACCCGTTGGGTGACGTTCTTCGGGAGGAGGAGCCAGGCGGAGAGGAGCGCCAGCCCTGCGATGACGATCAGTCGGTTGCGAATCGTGCGCATGCGACTCTCTATGGCGTGAGGACCTGGCGCGCCGCCACGGCGTCGCGCCCGATCTGGGCGACGAGTGCCTCGCGGGACGGGAACGTCTGTACGTCCCGCAGCCGGCGCACCCACTCGACGGTCACCGTTTCGCCGTATAGCTCGCCGGCGAAATCGAACAGATGGATCTCCAGGGCGCGTGCCGTGATGCCGAACGTAGGCCGCGGCCCCTGGTTCATCATGCCCCCATAGCTGGCGCCGCGCCAGTTCACCCGCACCGCGTATACCCCGTCCGGCGGCAATAGCTTGCGGGGATCGGGGGGCGCGAGGTTGAGGGTCGGGACCCCGATCGTCCGCCCCCGCCCCGCCCCGCGCTCCACTACCCCTGTCGCGCCGTAGCGCCGCCCGAGCCAGCGCTCGGCCGCGGCGAGGTCGCCGTGGGCGACAGCGGTGCGGATCAACGACGAGGAGATGGGCTGCCCGTCGTCCCGCACCGCTTCCACCACGTCCACGCTGAAGCCGTCCTCGCGGGCTAGTTGCCGCAGCAGCGCCACGTCGCCCGTGCGCCCCCGCCCGAACCCGTGGTCATACCCCAGGACGAGCTCCCGCATGCCGAATTGCGCGCGCAGCACGCGGCGCACGAACTCTTCCGGGGCGAGCCGCGCCAGCTCCGGGGTGAAGGGCAACAGCTCGATCCGATCGAGTCCGAGCGCCTCGAGCAGCTCGCGCCGCTCCGCGGGGAGCGTGAGCAGCCGCGGCGCCGCCGGCGGGTTCACGACCTCGAGCGGGTGGGGGTCGAACGTGACGATCAAGCTGGCGAGCCCCTGGGCGCGCGCCCGCCGCACGATCTCGGCGAGCACCGCCCGGTGCCCGCGGTGCACCCCGTCGAACGCGCCGACGGTGGCTACCGTGCCGCTCATTCGTCCACCACCACGACCCGCGGCTTCAAAACCTCGCCCTCCCACTCCGCCACCGCCACCAGCTGACCGTCCGCGAACAGGGCGACGGGGCTCGTGGCGCTCGGGATGCCTGCCCCCAATCCCGAGCCCCGAAGCCCGAGCCTCGCGGACACCGGCCGCCCGTGGATCACGGCGGCTCGGCCCGCTTGGTCGAGCTCCCGCCGCGGCAGCTCGGCCACCAGGACCGCCGGATCGCGCAGATCGGCCGGCGTCACCGCCTCGGGTGCCACGGCGTCGTCGAGTCGAAACGGCCCGACGCGCGTCCGCACCAACGTCGCGAGGTGCGCGCCGCACCCGAGCTCCTCGCCCAAGTCCCGCGCCAGGCCGCGCAGGTACGTCCCGGCGCTCACCGTGGCACGGAACCCGAGGTCGGGGGGCGCGAAGCTCGTGAGCGCGAACTCGCCGACCTCGACCCGCCGCGCCGGCAGCGTCACCGCCTCGCCCCGGCGCGCCCGGCGGTACGCCCGCTCGCCCTCCACCTTCACTGCCGAGTAGGCGGGCGGCCGCTGCTCGTAGGCACCGCGAAACCGCGACACCGCGGCCTCGACCCGCACCCGATCGAGCGATCGCCAGCCGTCCGAGGCGGCGAGCGTCGCCCCCGTGGCGTCGTCGGTGGACGTGGTCTCACCCAGGCGGATGACACCCTCGTACGCTTTGGCCCAGCCGGCGACGTAGGGCGCGAGCCGGGTGGCGCGTCCCACGATGACAACCAGCAGCCCCGAGGCAAACGGGTCGAGCGTTCCCAAGTGCCCCACCCGCCGGGTGGCGAGCGCGCGGCGCACCTGATCCACGATGTCGTGGGAGGTGGGGCCCCGCATCCCGTCCTTCCCCCCCGCCCCCGCCCCCCCCGGCTCCCCCCGCCCCCCCGGCTTCGCGACGAGTACCACGCCGGAGATCAGCCGGCGCCGTCCTTGAGCTGCTTGAGCGCCGCGTCGATGCGTTGCGCGTGCTCGAGGCCGCGGTCGAGCTCGAACTGCAGCTCGGGGCTGGTGCGCAGCCGCAGCTCGCGGGACAGCTGGGCGCGCAGAAACCGCGCTGCACTGCCCAGACCCGCGAGCGTCTTGGCCTTCTCCTCCTCGGTCCCCATGACGCTCACTCGCACGCGGGCGTGCGCCAAGTCGCCCGACACCTCGACGGCCGTGACCGTGACGAACCCGACGCGCGGATCCCGCACGCCGCCGGTGAGGAATTCCGCCACCGTGCGTCGGATCAACTCGGCGACACGCTCGGGGCGATAGCGAGGGGGGGGACCGGGTCGTCGCATCATCTCACAAGTAGCTGGTGCTGGTGTCCACGATGCGCGCGCCCGCCGCGCCTGCCACCAGGCGGTCGGCCTCCCGCAGCACGCTCTCGGCGTGACCCCGCTCGTTCGACACCACGCACACCGTCAGCTCGGCGCGCTGCCACAGGTCGTGGTGGGCCGTCTCCGCGGCCGACACGTTGAAGCGGTTGTGGAGACGGTCCTTGAGGCTCTTCAAGACGTGGCGCTTGTCCTTGAGCGAGCGACTTCCCTCGAGATGCAGCTCCCAGGTCATCACCCCCACGACCACGGCTCACCCGCCCCGGGCCGCGCTTCCTACGTCCAGCGAGCGCGCGACTTCCTCGATCTTGTACGCCTCGATCAGGTCGCCGACCTTGACGTCGTTGAAGTTCTCGATCCCGATGCCGCACTCGAAGCCCTCCCGGACCTCGCGCACGTCGTCCTTGAAGCGCTTGAGGGACGCGATGGTGCCCTCGTACACCTCCACGCCGTCCCGGATCACGCGCACCCGCGCGGTGCGGGGGATGACGCCGGAGCGGACGAAGCACCCGGCGATCGTGCCTACTTTCGCGATCTTGAACGTCTGCCGCACTTCCGCCTCGCCCACCACGACTTCCTTCTTCTCGGGAGCGAGCAGGCCCTCCATGGCGGCCTTCACCTCTTCCACCGCCTCGTAGATGATGCGGTAGGTGCGGATCTCCACGCGCTCGCGCTCCGCGGAGGCCCTCGCATTCGAGTCGGGGCGCACGTGGAAGCCGACGATGATGGCCCCCGAGGCCTTGGCGAGCAGCACGTCCGAGTCGGTGATGGCGCCGACGCCGCGGTGCACGACCTCCACCTTCACCTCCGGCGTGGAAAGCTGCGCCAGCGCGTCGGCGAGCGCTTCCGCGGGGCCGCCCTGGTCGGCCTTGATGATGATGCGGAGCGCCGCGGCGCCTCCGGCCGCGCGCTCGGACATGAAGTCCTCGAGCGTTTTCACGCGGCCGGTGCGGCGGTGCTGCGCCTCGCGCTCGAGGCGCTGGCGCTTCTGGGCGATCTCGCGGGCCGCTCCCGCGTCCGCCATCACGCTGAAGGTGTCGCCCGCCTCCGGCACGCCCTCGAAGCCGAGGATCTGCACCGGGGTCGAGGGGCCGGCCTCGGCGACGGTCTCACCGCGCTCGTTGTACATCGCGCGCACCCGCCCCGAGAACTGACCGCAGATGAAGTCGGCGCCCACCCGCAGGGTGCCGTTCTGGACGAGGATCGTCGCGACCGGTCCCTTCCCCGGGTCGAGCGTGGCCTCGAGCACGGTGCCGTGCGCGCGGCGGTCCGGATTGGCCTTCAGGTCGAGCAGCTCGGCCTGGAGCAGGATTTGATCGAGCAGCGCATCCACGTTCTGCCCCGTCTTCGCCGAGATCGGCGTGGCCAGCGTCGTGCCGCCGAACTCCTCCAGCACGACGCCGTGCGACAGGAGATCCTGCTTCACCTTCTGCACGTTGGCAGCCGGCAGATCGATCTTGTTGATCGCGACGACGAGCGGGACCCCCGCGTTCTTGGCGTGGGAGATCGCCTCGATGGTCTGGGGCATGATCGCATCGTCGGCGGCGACGACCAGAACGACGATGTCCGTCACCTGGGCGCCGCGGGCGCGCATCGCCGTGAACGCCTCGTGGCCCGGCGTGTCGAGGAACGTGATGGAGCGGCCGTCCTTGAGCATCACCTGGTAGGCGCCGATGTGCTGCGTGATGCCCCCGGCCTCACCGGCGACGACGTTGGTCTTGCGGACGTAGTCGAGCAGTGACGTCTTGCCGTGGTCGACGTGGCCCATGACGGTCACGACCGGCGGCCGCGGCTTGAGCGTCGCCGTCGCCTCATCGGGAGCCTGCTCGCCTTCGGCGACGACGTACTCCTCCTCGCGCACCGCCTGGAACCCGAACGCGGACGCGATCAGCTCGATCATGTCGAAGTCGAGCCGCTGGTTGATCGTCACCATCTGCCCGAGCTCTTTGAAGGCGAAGGCGACGATCTCCTTGGCGGGGACCTTCAGGATGTTGGCGAGCTCGGAGACGGTGATGAACTCCGTCACGCGAACCAGCGTCTTCTCGCGTTCCTTCTCCTCGCGCCGCTTCTCTTCTTGGATATCCCGGAAGGTCGGCCCCTCGTCGCGCCGGTGCACGCCCTTGCGAGCGGTCGGGCCTTTGATGGAAGCGAGGGTGCGGGAGATGTTCTGCGCCACCGCCTCCTGGTCCACCAGCGACTTCTTGCCCTTCTTGCGCTTCTTCCCCTTGTCGCGCCGGCGCTCCTCCAGCGGCCCGGAGCCGGGCGCGGCGGACGCCACCGGGCGGGGGGCCGGCGGAGCGGAGCCACCCGGCACGGCGCTCGCCACCGGCTTGGGACGCACCGGGGTCGGGATCACCTGCCGAGGAGGCGCGCCGAACGACGCGGCGGAGGGCGGTGGCGCCGCCGGCGCCGCGGTCGCGGTGGGTGGCGCCGCGAACGACGGCTCAGCGCGCGACTCCTCCGCCGCAGGCAGGTCCTTGAACAGCGCCGCCGCGCGCTCCTCGAGCGAGGGCTTCTCCTCGTCGTCGACCGCCTTGGCCGCTTCGAGCGCTTCGCGCGCCTTGAGCTCGCGCTCCGCCTCGATCGCCGCCTCGGCCTGCGCCTCCGCCTCGGCCACCGCCACTTCGGCGGCGGTGCGGCGGCGCCGCTTGGGCCGCGCCTCCGGCGGCGCGGCGACCGGCTCGGCGGCGGCCTTCACCGCCCGACGCCGCTTGGTAGGTGCGGGCGCTTCCTTCAGCTTGCGCTTCTCGCGCTCCCAGCGCGCGCGCATCAGGGCCACCTGCTCCGGCTTGAGCGGCGACAGGTGACTGCGCACAAAGATGTCCAGCTCCTTGAGCATGCCCAGCAACTGCTCCGAGGAGATGCCGAACTCCGCCGCCAAATCGTGAATCCGCGTCGTCGTCACTTACCCCTCCAAAGACTCCAGCCCGCGGGCCAGTCCCGCGTCTTCCACTCCGACCGCCTGGACCGGCGGCCGGCCGAGCCCGGCGCCCAGCTGCGCGGCGTCCGGCCCCGACACGATCCGTACGCCCCGCGCCCGGGCGAGGCGCTCCACTTTCTCTCGCGTGCGCAGGCTCGCATCCGCCGCGAGCACGATGCAACGCAATCCGTCTCGCTGCAGCCGCGCCCGCACCCCCGCGACCCCGATCACGACCCGCCCGGCCCTGAGCCCGAGCCCCAGTAGCCGCACGATCCGCTGCGTCACGCCGGCTGGGCGGACGGGTCGCCGCCCGCGCCCGGCTGCGCCGCCGGACCGGCCTCGCCTTGCGCGGCCCCCTCCCCCTCCCTCTCCGCCTCGTCCTCGCCGCCTTCTTCCATCATCTCGTTGAGGAAGGCCATCAGCTTGTCGGCGAGCTCCGGCGTCATCCCCGCGATCTTGTCCACGTCCTCACGCTCCAGATCGAGGATGTCCTGCAGCGTCTTGTGGCCCGCCTGCGCCAGTACGTCCACCAGCTCGACCGGCAGGCCCTTCAGCTCACGCAGCGAGACCTTGGTCGCGGCCTCCTCCTCGGGGGGGAGCGGCGCGAACAGCGGCCCCTCGCCGCCGCGCTCCAGCCACTCGCGACTCGAGTACAGGTCGATCTTCCAGCCGGTGAGCTCGGAGGCGAGCCGGACGTTCTGGCCGTTGCGGCCGATGGCGAGCGACAGCTGGTCCTCGTCCACGATCGCTTGGATCGTCTTCGTGTCGGGGTCCGAGAAAACGCGTGCCACACGCGCGGGGGCGAGGGACAGCTTCGCGAACCGCTCGGGGTCGGGCGACCACGGCACGATGTCGATGCGCTCGCCGCCCAGCTCGTTCACCACGGCCTGCACGCGCGAGCCCTTGAGGCCCACGCAGGCGCCCACGGGGTCGATCGAATCGTCACGGGAGGAGACCGCGATCTTGGTGCGGCTCCCCGCCTCGCGGGCCGTGGCCCGGATCTCCACGATTCCCTGCTGGATCTCGGGCACCTCGAGCTTGAATAGCGCCTTCACGAACAGGGGGTCCGCACGCGACAGGATGAGGCGCGGCCCCTTGGGGGTTTCCTCGATCCGCTTCAACACCGCGCGGATCGTGTCGCCCTGATGGAAGTGCTCGCGGTGGTTCTGTTCGCGGTAGGGGATGATCGCCTCCGCCTCGCGGAACTTCGCGAGCATCACGACGATCTTGCCACGCTCGATCTGCTGCACCTCGCCCGAGAGCAGCTCGCCGACCTTGTCGGTGAACTCCTCGCGGATCCGGGCCCGCTCGCCTTCGCGCACGCGCTGAATGATGCGCTGCTTCGCCGCCTGCACCGCCGTGCGCCCGAACGCCTCGAAGGGCACTTCCTCCTCCAGCACGTCGCCGACTTGGAAGTCCGGGTCCTCGAAGCGCGCTTCCTCGAGCGCCACCTGCGAGCCGGGGTCCTCCACGGTCTCGACCACGGTGCGCAGCACGACGACCCGGATCGTCCCCTTCAGCTCGTCGATGCCGATCTCGGACCGCACGTTGGGGCCGTAGCGCTTCACCAGGGCCGCGTGCAGTCCGTCCTTCAGCAGGTCGAGCAGCTCCGCGCGCTCCAGCTGCTTCGTGTTGGTCAGCTCACGAATGGCTGATACGACGTCAGTTGTGTTCGTCATCTATGTCGTCTTTCGTTCGCCGTTGTCCGTCGTCCAGCATCCGCGTCGCGTCACATTCCTCGGATCACGGATGACGAACGACGGATGACGCGCTACCAATCCACCGCCAAACGCGCATCGCGAATCCCGGCGAGCGGCACCGGCCGGGGTGGCCCGCCCTCCGGCGCGAGCACCACCGTCGCCTCGTCGGGCACGGCGACGATACGCGCGCGCACCCGGCCCAGCCCCGCGACCGTCGCCCGCACTTCCTGGCCCACGAAGCGCACCCAGTGGCGGTGCCAGCGCAGCGGTCGCTCCAGCCCCGGGCTCGAGACCTCGAGCGCGTAGCGCGACCCCAGCGGCCCGCCCGCGTCGAGCCAGGCTTCCAACGCCCGGCTCGCCATCGCGCAGTCGTCGACCGTCACACGCCGCGGCGGCTCGCCGGGCGGCCATTCGATGCGCACTTGAACGAGCGGCCGGTGCGGCGTGCCGCCGATGCGGAGGTCGGCCAGTTCGAGCCCCAACGCCTCCAACCGAACTCGAAACGACTCGACGAGACTCTCGGAGAGCATAAAAAAAAGCGCGGGCCGACCTTCGCCCGCTTCACCGGCCGGAATCTAGTCCGGCGCCGACGCGTGTCAAGCAGGCAGGCCGAGGAAGGCGACCATGCGCCCGTCGCGCCCGCCCGACGCGCGATGCGAGAAGAAGTGCTCGCGGTCGTGCGCGCTGCACCAGGGAGAGACGGACACCTCGCTGAGGCCCAATTCCGCCGCCTGCTGAATCAGGACCCCCCGCAGATCCACGTGGCCTGGGAGGCCCTCGGTTCGGCTGACCCGGGGGCGCTGCCCTGCGGTCCCCAGACCCGCTTCCCCTGGATTAACCCGGGGCCGCCGGCCCGGGGTCAGCCGTTCCAGCACTTCAGAACCTACTTCATAGCATGAGCCACAAATACCAACACCACAATGCATTACGACATCCGCCGCACGGACGAACCCGTGGCGTTTGACGAGCTCCACGCCGCGCTCGAGAATGCCGGCGGCGGTGCCCCGCCAGCCGGCGTGCAGCAGCGCCACGACCCGTTTCTCCGGGGCGATCAGGTAAATCGGGATGCAATCGGCCACGCTGACGGTGAGCAGCAAGCCGCGAGCGCTCGTGGCATGCCCGTCCACGCCGTCGAGGATGAGCCAGCCGTCCTGACCCTGGCGGTGCCACTGCAGCGCGGTCCCGTGGATCTGATGGCTCAGCACGACCCCCGGGAACGCGGGGTGGACGGCGGCCCGGAACGCCCGCCAGCGGGTCATCACCTGTCCCACGTTCTCCTCGCTCCACAGTCCGAGCGAGAAGCCGCGCCCCCGGGTCGAGATGCCCGCCACGACCCCGTAGCGGTCCGCCCACTCGACCAGCTCCATGCGGGGCACCGCGGCGTCGGCCACCGGCTGCTCTCGCAGCGCCGTGAAACGGGCCGTGGGGCGGTCGGGCGGTGGGGAGGCCAGGCCAGCCGTCAGGGACCTCCCTTCCGTCGGTCCGCCTGCCCCTCCAGTCGCTCGATCTGCGCTCCCAGCGCGCGGAGCCGCTCATCGATCCGCTCGTAGCCGCGCTCGATCTGGCCGATGTTGTGGATCACCGAGTCCCCCTGGGCGGCGAGCGCCGCCAGCAGCATCGCCATCCCGGCCCGGATGTCGGGGCTCTCGACTACCTGCCCGCGCAGCGGCGACGGCCCCGCGATCACCGCGCGGTGGGGGTCGCACAGCACGATGCGGGCGCCCATGCCGATGAGCTTGTCCACGAAGAACAGGCGTGACTCGAACAGCTTTTCGAACACCAACAGCAGGCCCTCGCACTGCGAGGCGACGACGATCGCGATCGACATCAAGTCCGCGGGGAAGGCGGGCCACGGGCCGTCTTCGAGCTTCGGCACGTGGCCCCCGAGATCGGGCCGGATGCGGCGCTCCTGGTCGGCATCGACGACGAGCTTCGCGCCGTCGAGGCGGGGCCGCACGCCGAGCCGGTCGAACGCCATGAGGGTGGCGCGCAAGTCGTCGGGGCGCACGCCGTCGATCGTAACGGCGCCGTTCGTCACCGCGGCGAGCCCGAGGAACGACCCGATCTCGATGTGGTCGGGGCCAATCGCGAACGGGGTCGGAGGGGGGGGCGCACCCCCGGATGGGACGCGTCCCTCGATCGTCAACGTGTTGGTACCGATCCCATCGACCGTGGCGCCGAGGCCCGCGAGGAACCGGACCAAGTCCTGGACATGCGGCTCGCACGCGGCGTTGCGGAGCACGGTCCTGCCGGGCGCGCCGAACGCGGCCATGAGGGCGTTCTCGGTGGCCGTCACGCTCGGCTCATCGAGGAAGATGTCCGCTGCGGCGAGCTTGCGCGCCTCGAGCTTGTAGGTCGTGCCGACCGTGATCTCCGCGCCCAGGCGCTCCAGCGCGAGAAAATGCGTGTCCACTCGACGGCGGCCGATCACGTCGCCGCCGGGAGGGGGCAGGCTGACGCGCCCGAAACGCGCCAGCATCGGCCCCGCGAGCAGGATCGACGCGCGGATCCGGGCGCACAGCCTTGGGTCCAGCTCGCGCGGCTCGGCGCCCGCCGTGTTCACCTCGACCGCATTCGACGCCGTCCACGCGACCGTCGCGCCGAGGTGTGCCAGCAACTCCAGCATCGTCTCGACGTCGCGAATGTGGGGAACGTTCTCGATACGGCAGGGCCCCTCGGCGAGCAGGGTGGCCGCGAGGATGGGGAGCGCCGCGTTCTTGTTGCCCGCCGGGCGGATCGTCCCTTTGAGCGGGCGCCCGCCCGATACGCAGAACGACGGAGGCATAGGTCACGCAAGCTATGGGACGCCTTGCGCACACGTCAAGCGCGCGCGAACGTTCGCCGCGTGCATCCCGTTCTCGCGCTCGCGCTCCTCGCCACCGCGGGGTTGCTCGCGACGCGGCTGCCCCGCCTCGCCCTCCCACCGCACCCGTCGCTCCACCTCGACGTCGCCATCGTTGCCGGCGCCCCGCTCGTGCTGGTGGGTTTGCTGCTCGGACCCGGGATCGAGCTCGTCAGCCGCCCGCTGCTCCGCGCGCTCGCGCCGGTGATCGCGCTCGCCATCGGCTGCATCGGCGCCGTGCTCGGCGCGCGCTGCGAGTGGCGCGTGCTTCGCCGCATCCCGCGCGGCGCCTGGGCGCTCGCCGCGGTCTCCGCGAGCGCCGTGTTCCTCGTCGTCGCACTGAGCGCATGGCTGCTCGCCCGGTGGGTCCCGCTACTCGGGGTTGCCTGGGCTCCGCGTCTCCCCACGGTCCTCGGCCTCGCGGCGGTGGCCGCCGTGTCAGCGCCACGGACGGTCACCCGGTTGGCACGCGCGGCCGGCATCCGGCGGACCGTGGCCCGGGCGTTCGCCCGAGCGGCAGCGCTCGAGACCGCCTGCGGGGCGCTCGCCATGACCGTCCCGCTGGTGCTCTCCCGTCCGCACCCGGCTGCCGGCAACCCGGCGTTCGCGTGGCTGGCGTGGAGCGTGCTCGTCGGCGCCGGCGGGGCGCTCGTGAGCCTCGTGTTCCTCGCGTTGACCCGCGTCCTCCCCGCGCCTGAGCACCTCGGGTTGGAACTGCTGGGCACGCTGCTGTTCGGTGCGGGCATCGGCTACGCGACGGGCCTGTCGCCCTTCGTGGTGTGCGCGCTCGCGGCCGCCGCGATCGTCAACGCTTCGCCCCGGCGGCGCCAGGTTCAGGCGCTGCTCGCCGCTTGGGAGCAACCGGGCTACGCCCTCCTCCTGATCCTCGTAGGCGCCCTGCTCACCCTGCCCACGCTGTGGATCCTCGTCGCCGTGCCGCTGCTCGCCGCGCTCCGCGCCGGCGCGCGCTGGGCGAGCGTGCGCTACGCCCGCGAGCCACTCAAGTTGAGCGCCCTGCCGCCGCACGCCGGGCTGGCAACCGTCGCGCAGGGGGGAGCGGCGGTGGCGCTGGGCATCAACTATTTCCTCATGCTCGGCAGTTGGCCGGGGAGCTCGAGCAGTGTGGCCGCGGAGGGCGCGGGCAGCCCTGCGGGCACGGCCGGCGTGGTGCTGACGACGATGGTGCTCGGCGTGGCAGTGGCGCAGCTCGCGGCGCCCCCACTGCTGGGCCTCGTGCTCCGTCCGACGCCCGCGCCGTTGACACCCGCCCCCGCCAGCCCCGAGTTTACGACGAACGCTCCCGCGGACTGACCCGAGCATGATTCCTTCCTGGGTGGCGGTGGTGACGGGGATTTCCCTCGCAATCCTGGCGCTGGCGGCGATCGCGATCGCATTGTCATCGGTGATCGCGGTGCTCGCGCTGCGGGCGTTCCTGCGCCTCCTCGAGCAGCTCGCCGGGCCTGCTGTGGGCGACGTGCGGCAGCTCGTCGGAACGATCCGAACCGAGGCGGAGAGCCTGGTGGGGACGTCACGCGAGTTGCGCGGGCGGATCGTGCAGGCGGCCGACGCGGCCGAGGCGCGCCTCGCCGATCTGGACGCGCTGTTCGAGGTGGTCCACGAGGAGGTTGAGACGACGGCGCTGGACGTGGCGGCAACGCTGCGCAACGTACGCCGCGGTCTATCCGTGCTCGAGTGGGGGCGGCGGGCCTTGAAGCACAGGAGGAAGCGCTGAGGGCGAGGGATCTCCTCGTGGGGACGGCGGTCGCGCTCGCAGGGATCGCGCTGCTTCCCGCCGTGGCGCATGCCTGGACTCCGGGCACGCACGTCTACCTCGGCGAGTCGGTGCTCGCGAACCTGCACCAGTTGCCCGGGGCAGTCGCCGACCTGCTGCGGGCGTTCCCCTACGACTTTCTGTACGGCAACATCGCGGCGGACACCTCGCTCGCGAAGAAATACGCGCCGGTGGGCCGGCACTGCCACTCCTGGCACGTCGGCCAGGAGATCTTCGACCTCGCGCCGACCGATCCGCTGCGCGCGTTCGGGCTCGGGTATCTCTCCCACCTCGCTGCCGACGCTGTCGCCCACAACTTCTTCGTGCCGCGCCAGCTCGTCCTCACGTCGAGCACGGCGGCGCTGGGCCATAGCTACTGGGAGAGCCGGTTCGAGACCCACCTCGGCGACGCATACGCGAAGGAGGCGAAGGAGCTCATCCTCCAGGACCACACGCCGAGCGACACCCACCTGGACACGATCATCTCGCCGACGCTATTCAGCGTCCGGACCAGCCGGCGACTGTTCCGCGGGATGGTGCATCTCACGGAGAGCGAGAGCTGGCGCTGGGCGTTCCAGATGATCCTCGAGAATACGCGGTGGGACCTCCCCGACGCCGATGTGGAGCGCCACATGGCGGTGGCGTTCGAGTACGTGATGGAGCTGTTGGAAGTGGGAGTAGGGGAACGAGACGGCGAGGGCGCTGCCGCGCGCCGCTTGGACCCCGCGGGGGACAAGGCGCTGCGGCTCGCCAAGCAGATGCGTCGCCAGGCGTTGCAGGAAGGCGGCCGCGAGGATCCGGAGCGGATGGAGCAGACGGCGGAGGAGCACTTCGGGCTGCCGGCGCCGGCGCTCGCGTATTGGCAGGCGTCGCAGGCGCAGCGACCGTGGCGGGACCGCTCAGGCGGCTAGCTTGTCTTCCAACACCTTCTGCGCCAGCTTCGGATCCGCTTTCCCGCGCGACACCTTCATCACCTGACCGACGAAGAACTGAATCAACTTCGTTTCGCCTTTCCTGTAGCGCACGACTTCCTGCGGGTGGGCGCCGAGCACTTCGCTCACCCAGCCGGCCACGACGCCGCTATCCGCGACCTGGACGAGCCCGAGCGCCTCGGCAACGTTGCGCGGCTCCCCACCCCGCTCCGCCACCTCGCCGAACACCCGCTTGGCGGCCTGCTGGCTCAACGTACCGCCGCGCACCAACCCGATGAGCTGCGCCAGCCCTCCGGGTGGCACGCGCAGCTGGTCCTGGTGTGTCTTCGCGTCGGCGAGCACCTCGTTGATCACCCAATTCGCAGCGAGCTTGGTGTCTGCTCCGGCGTGCACGACCGCTTCGTAGTAGTCGGCCACCGCCCGATCGCTCGTCAACACGTCGGCGTCGGCCACACTGAGGGCGTGCTGTGCCGCGAAGCGCTCGCGCTTCTTCGCGGGCAGCTCGGGCAAGTGGGTCTGCTGCTCCGCGATGAACTCCTCCGTGAGGACGAGCGGCGGCAGGTCGGGGTCCGGGAAGTAGCGGTAGTCGTGGCTCTCCTCCTTGCTCCGCTGCGGGCGCACGCTGTTCGTCTTGGAGTCGTAGAGCAGCGTCTGCTGCTCCACTACCCCGCCGCCCTCGAGCAGCGCGATCTGGCGGTCGCGCTCGACCGTCAGCGCCTTCTCGACGTAGGCGAACGAGTTGATGTTCTTCACCTCGGTCTTGGTGCCGAGCGCCGTCTCACCGGTGCGCCGCACGGAGACGTTCGCGTCCACCCGCAGGCTCCCCTTCTCCATGTCGCAGTCGGAGATGCCGGCGTACTCGAGCACTTGCTTCAGCGTCTGGAGGTAGCGCCGTGCTTCCGATGGGGAGCGGAAGTCGGGGCCCGTGACGATCTCGATGAGCGGCACGCCGCAGCGGTTCAGGTCGATGGCGGTCTCCTTCGGAAAGCGGTCGTGCAGCGACTTCCCGGCGTCCTCTTCCACGTGGAGGCGCACGATCGTCGCGGGGATGAGCCCCCGATCGGGCGACAGGTAGGACAGCGCGCCGTGCGTCGCGAGCGGCTGCTCGAACTGCGAGATCTGGTATCCCTTGGGGAGGTCGGGATAGAAGTAGTTCTTGCGGGCGAACACGCTCCTGGGGTGCACGGTGCAGCCGAGCGCGAGCGCCGCCCGCACCGCGAGCTTGAGCGCCTGCTCGTTCGGCACCGGCAACGCGCCGGGGAGCCCCATGCACACCGGGCACACGTTCGTGTTGGGCGGCGCGCCGAAGGCGGTGGAGCAGCCGCAGAACATCTTCGACACGGTGCGCAGCTGGACGTGCGTTTCGAGACCGATGACCGTCTCCCAGCCGCCCCCCCCACCCCCGCCCGCCCTCCCGGTCACGCGTCCTCCGTCGCCGGCACGACGCGCTCGAGCGCGTACGCGGCCTCGATCATCTCATCCTCGAGGAAGGCCTGGCCGATGAACTGCCCGCCGATCGGCAGCCCTTTGATCCGGCCGATCGGGAGGGACATTGCCGGCAGACCCGCGAGGTTTGCCGTCACGACGAAGATGTCCGACAGATACATCGCGACCGGGTCGGCGAGCTTCTCCCCCGCCTTGAACGCCGGCGTGGGCGTGGTGGGCGTAAACAGCAGGTCCACGCCGCGGTCGAACACGTTGCGGAAGTCCTGGGCGATCAAGGCGCGCATCTGCTGCGCCCGGCGGTAGTAGGCGTCGTAGTAGCCTGACGACAGCACGTACGTGCCGACGAGGATGCGCCGGCGCACCTCGGGGCCGAACCCCTTCCCTCGGGTGGTGCGGTACAGCGCCCGCACGTCGATCGCGCCATCGAAGCGCGGACCATAGCGCGCGCCGTCGTAGCGCGCCAGGTTCGAGGACGCCTCCGCCGGGGCGATGATGTAGTACGTCGGCACGGCGTACTGGGTATGCGGCAGCGACACCTCGCGCACCGCGGCGCCCAGCTCCCGCAGCACGCGGATCGCCCGGTCGCAGGCGCGCCGCACCGCGGGGTCGAGGTCCTGGGGGAAGTATTCCTTGGGGATCCCGATCACGAACCCCTGCAGCGACTCGGGAACCGTGGGCAGCCGCAACGGATCGCGCGCCTCGCAGGTCGAGTCTTTCGGGTCACGCCCGCTGATCACGGACAGCACGCGCGCGGCGTCGTGGACGCTCCGGCCGAACGCACCGATCTGATCGAGCGACGAGCCGAACGCCACCAGCCCGTAGCGGGACACCCGACCGTAGGTCGGCTTGATGCCCACGATCCCGCAGAACGATGCAGGTTGCCGCACTGAGCCGCCGGTCTCCGAACCCAGTCCGGCGGGCACCGCGCCCGCCGCCACGAGCGCCGCCGAGCCGCCGGACGACCCGCCCGGCACGCGCGTCTTGTCGAACGGATGGAATGCCCGCCCGTACGCCGAATGCTCGGTGGACGACCCCATCCCGAACTCGTCGCAGTTCGTCTTGCCCGCGATGAGCGCGCCAGCGTCTTTGAGCTTCGCGATCGCGGTGGCCTCGTAAGGCGAGTGGTAGCCTTCGAGAATCTTCGAGCCGCATGTGGTGGTGAACTCGAGGGTACAGATATTGTCCTTCACCGCGACCGGCATGCCGTACAACACGCCCGACGGATGGGCCGCTTGGGCCTGCTTTTGCAAGGACTGCCGCAACTCTTTCGACGGCGTGAGACACGCGTTGAGGCGCTTCACCTTGACGATCCGGTCCGCCGCCGCCTTGGCGCTCGCAAGCGCCTCGCCGGGATCGCTCATCGTCCGTTTCTGTCGCGGCTGAAGCCGCGGCTCGGCGCTGCCGCTGCAGCGGCCATGGGCCCGTTTACGGGCAGACGCCGAGCCGCGAGTTCACTCGCGCGTCTCACTGACCCTCCTCTTCGAATTGACCCAGTTTTGGCACCAGAAAGAACCCGCTCCGGAACGCGGGCGCGAGCTCGCTGGGCCCGAACGCGAGCGGCCACGGCTTCACCTCGTCGACCCTGAAGCTCACGGCATCGGGGCCCGGCACGAACGGCTTGGCGCTCTCGCTCGCCGGCACGGCCCCGATCTGGGCCACGAACTCGAGGATGCGCGACATCTGCTCCGTGAGCACCGGCAGCGTCGCCTCGTCTACATCGAGCTCCGCCAGCCGCGCGATCTTCAACACCTCTTCATGCGTGACGCTCATGCGCTCTCCCATTCGCGCTCGAGGCCCGCGTAGGCCACGAGTAGCTGCTTCGTCCCGATCTCCTGGTCGTCGAATTCCACCGTGACTTTCAGGTCGCGTCCCGAGCCGGAAACGGCGCGGACGACGCCGCTGCCGAACTTCCGATGGCGCACCCGCTCGCCCGTGGCGTAGCGGGGCGCGTCCTGCGACGCGGCATCCTCCCAGTCCGGTTCCACCACAGCGCGCGCCGCGCGGCGCGTGCCACCACCGGAAGACCGCCGAGCGCGGTCCCACTGCGGCGTCGTACTGCGCTGTTCCACGACCGCCGGCGGCAGCGCCTCGAGGAAGCGGGACGGCTCCGACAGCTCGAGCCGCCCCGTTCGGTAGCGGGTGCGCGCCCATGAGAGATACAGTTTTTCGCGCGCGCGCGTGAGTCCCACGTAGCACAGCCGACGCTCCTCGTCGAGCCCCCCCGGCTCCCCCGCCGCCCGCGCGAGGGGGAACAGGCCGTCCTCGAGTCCGGCGAGCGCCACGACGGCCCACTCGAGCCCCTTCGCCATGTGGACGGTCATGAGCGTCACGCCCTCGGGGGCACCCGCCCCCTCGTCCGCCGGCGCGACCAGCGCGGCCTGAGTGAGATAGCGCTCGATCAGCGACGGCCCCTCCCCTATCCCCGCGTCCGCCGCATCATCCCCGGCCTCATCGCCCGCTTCAGCCGCTGTCTCCGCCCACTCCGCCGCACCCGCGATCAGCTCCTGGACGTTCTCGAGCCGCTCGATCCCCTCCGGCCCTTCGTCGCCGAGGTACTGGCCGTACCCCACGGCCGCGATCACCCGCTCGAGCGCGGTGGCGGGGTCGGCGTCCCCGCAGCCGGCCCGCAGCTCGTCCATCAGGCGGGCGACGGCTTGGAGGGCCTCCCGGACGTTGGGCCGCAGGTCCGCGACCCGGTCGGCGGCGCGCGCGGTCTCGAGCAGCGGTTTGGCCCACTGGGCAGCGACCCGCACGAGCTGGGAGAGCGAGGTGTCGCCGATCCCGCGGCGCGGCACGTTGACGATGCGGAGAAACGCTTCGTCGTCCGCGGGGTTCGCGATCAGGCGCAGGTAGGCGAGCACGTCCTTCACCTCGCGCCGCTCGTAGAAGCTCACGGCCCCCACCAGCCGGTACGGGATCCCCCGGAAGCGAAACGCCTCTTCCAGCGGGCGAGACTGCGCGTTGGTGCGGTATAGGACCGCCATCCCCTGGTAGGGGGTGTCCGTCTCGGCCGCCCGCCGCGTGAGCTCTCCCGCCAGCCACTCCGCCTCGTCCCGCTCGTCCGCGGCCGTCAGCAACGTCACCGCCTCCCCGCCCTGCTTCGCCGTGAACAAGGTCTTGCCAAGGCGTCGGGCGTTTTCGGCGATGACGCCGTTCGCCGCGTCGAGGATCACCTGCGTGGATCGGTAGTTCTGCTCCAGCTTGATCAGCGTGGCGCCCGGGAAGTCCTGCTGGAACGACAGCATGTGGCGTACGTCGGCGCCGCGCCAACCGTAGATCGCCTGATCGTCGTCCCCCACCACGCAGAGGTTCGTGTGCTGGGCAGCGAGCAGCTTCACCAGCCGATACTGCGCGGCGTTGGTGTCCTGAAACTCGTCCACCAGCACGTGCTCGAACCGGCGCTGCCAGTACGCGAGTCGGTCGGGGTGCTCCTGAAACAGCGTGAGCGGATTCAACAGCAGGTCGTCAAAATCCATGGCGTTCGCCTGCTTCAGCGCCGGTCCGAGGGCCGCGTAGATCTCCGCTGCAACGCGCTCCAGCGGGCTGTCGGCCTGAGCGCCGAGCTCTTCCGGGAGGAGCATCCGATTCTTCGCGCTCGAGATCACGGCGTGGATCGCCCGCGGGGGGTTGGCCTTGGGCGAGAGTCCGCGTTGCTCGAGCAGACGCTTGATGAACGACTCGGAGTCGTCCTGGTCGTAGATGGTGAAGTTGGGCCCGAAGCCGAGCTGCGGCGCCTCGCGCCGCAGCAGCCGCGCCGAGAGCGAGTGGAACGTCCCGATCCAGAGCCCCTTGGGGTCCGCGCCGAGCAGGGCCCCGACGCGGGAGCGCATCTCGCCGGCGGCCTTGTTCGTGAACGTCACGGCGAAAATGCGCTGCGGCGCGACGCCCCGCTCCTGAATCAGGTACGCGATCCGCGCGGTGAGGACGCGCGTCTTTCCCGAGCCCGCGCCCGCGAGCACGAGCAGCGGGCCGCCGGCGTGCCGCACGGCCGCCTCCTGCGGGGGGTTGAGCGGCAGCGTCACGGGGCGTGGGCCAGCGGGAACTCGAGCACGAACTCGGCACCGCTGCCACCCGGCGGGGGCCGGTACGCGAGGCGGCCGCCGTGCTGCTGCTCGACGATGCGCCGCGCGAGCGCGAGGCCGATCCCCCAGCCGCCCGCCTTGGTGGACGCGCCGGGCTCGAACAACCGGGCGCGGACCTCGGGGGGCAGCCCGGGGCCGTCGTCACGCACGGTCACGCGGGCGCTAGCTCCCGCCACGTCCACCCGCACTTCGATGCGCCCTCCGCGTCCCGAGAGCGCGTCGATCGCGTTCTTGATCACCGCTTCCAGGGCCCACTCGACGAGCACCGGATCGCCCAGCGCGGCCGGCCCGGGACCGGTCGCGAGCAACGACAGGCTGACCGGGCTGGCCAGCGTCGGCAGCCGGGGCCGGAAGTAGCTCACCACGCGCTCCGCGACCGCGCCCAGCCCGACCGGCTCGCGGCGGGCCGGACGTCCGATCCGCTCGAACCGCCGGGCGACCCGCTCGAGACGCTCCGCATCCGCCTCAAGATGATCCGCCAGCTCGCCGACCGGTGTACCCGGATTCTCCCGCAGGTAGGCAATCCATCCCGTGAGACTCATCAGGGGCGTGCCGAGCTGGTGCGCCGATTCGCGGGCCATGGCCACCCACAGACGGTCCCGGGCCGCGGCGACTTGCGAGCGGTATGCCCAAACCGCCAAGAGGGCAAGACAGAAAAAGACCGCACCCTGCAGCAGGGCGAGGATCGTGAAGCGGCGCGCGACGGGGAGCGGGCCATAGTGAATCGTGCCGACGCCGGGCTGGACCAGGGGCGTGTTCACGGCGTCGAGCTCGGCGATCCAGCTCCGGACCATGGCGGGATCGGCATCCAGTGCCACGGGCGCGTTCGCCAGTGCCGTGACCCGGCCGGCGGTGTCGGTCACCGCGATCGGGATGCCGAGCGAGCGCACCTGGGCCGCGAGGTCGAGCAAGGCGCCCGTGGCGGCATCGGGTCGCGGGTCGTTGAGGCCGGCGAACACCCGGCCCAGCAACCGGCTGGTGTCGCGCGCGTCGTCCCGCAGGTGGCGCGCCACGACCCAGGCGTATCCGAAGGTGATGGCGCCCAGCAGCAGCGCCAGCGCGACCACGGCCCCCGGCCCGGCCCGGCGCAGCGCGCCGTTACCCGCCACCGGCGGGAGCGAGGCGGTCGGTCCCGGCGTACGGAGCGAGCGCCGCCGGAAGGGCGACGGAGCCGTCCGGCTGTCGGTGGGTCTCGAGCAACGCGGCGATGGTCCGGGGCAGCGCCACACCGGAAGCGTTCAACGTGTGGACCAACTCCGGTTTGCCCCCGGGGCTTGGCCGGCAACGGATGTTGGCGCGGCGCGCCTGGAAATCGCTGAACGTGCTCGAGCTCGAGCACTCCAGCCAGGCGCCCACGCCCGGGGCCCATACCTCGAGGTCGTACGTCTTCGCGCTCGCGAAGCCCAGGTCTCCCGCCGCGAGCAGCACGACGCGATAGGGAAGCTCGAGCCGACGCAGCACCGCTTCGGCGTGCCCGGTGAGCTGCTCGTGCTCCGCCGCCGAGCCGGCCGCGCGGCAGAACCGCACGAGCTCCACTTTGTCGAACTGGTGCACTCGCAGCAGCCCCCGCGTGTCCTTACCCGCCGCCCCGGCCTCACGACGGAAGCACGGTGTGTACGCGACGTAGCCGCGCGGCAGCGTGGCGCTATCGACGATTTCGTCACGCAGCAGGTTCGTCAGCGGCACCTCCGCCGTGGGGATCAGGAACAAGTCGTCCGGCTCGGTGCGGTACATGTCTGCTTCGAACTTAGGGAGCTGGCCGGTGCCCTGCATGACCTCACGCCGCGCGAGGTACGGCGGAGCGACCTCGGTGTAGCCATGCTCGCGGGCGTGGAGATCCAGCATGAAGGCGATGAGCGCGCGCGCCAGTCGCGCGCCGAGCCCGACGAACAACGGGAAGCCCGACCCCGCCAGCTTCGCGCCGCGCCCGAAATCCACGAGCCCGAGCCCCTCGGCGATCTCCCAGTGCGGTGGACCGCCCTTCGGGGTCGGCTCACCCCAGGTGCGCACGATCTGGTTGTGCGATTCGTCGCCGTCCGGGACTTCTGGGAGCGGCAGGTTGGGCACGTAGAGCAGCTTCGCTTCGAGCGTGGCCTCGACCGTCTTGAGATCGGCTTCCAAGGCGGCGATCCGCGCACCGAGGTCGCGGCGCGCGGTGGTGGTGGCTGCCGGCAGCGCGCCCTTCTCCTTCACTAGCACCGCATCCCCGCGCGCCGCCTCGTTGCGGTCGGCCTTGAGCTGATCGAGCTGACCGGTGAGCGCACGGCGGCGCATGTCGAGCGCCTCGAGCTCATCGAGCAGCTTCTTGATGCTGGGATCGCCACGGCGGGCGAGCGCGGACCGCACCTGGGCGGGCGAGGCGCGCAACAGCTTGAGGTCGATCACCGGTTACTGTGACGGAAGGCCCGGCGCGAGACCCCGGTACCCGCAGTTCTGGTCGACCATGATCCGGAAATCGATGCGCCGCGCCGTTGGATCGATCGCGACCACTAGCAGCTTGGCGTACAGGGAGACGGTGACGCCGAACAGGCAGTTCGTGGGGCGCGAGCGCACGATCGCCACGGTCCCCGCGCTCACCGCGAGCGGCTGGTCGAACACGTAGCCGCCGCTCGGCGCGAGCGTGGTCGAGTCGAAGGGCACGCTCGCCAGCTGCCACCCCGACGCCTGACCCAGCCCCACGGCGCCCGTCGGCAGCAACACCGCGTGGCCGGAGGAGTCGAGGTTGAAGGCGAAGTCGAACGCCGGCGTCTGGTCGGTGCGCACCAGTTGCCGGCCCACCGACCGGAGGTTGATGTCGTAGGCCGAGGGCGAGGAGATGGGCGTGCCGAACAGCGCGTACAGCGACACGCTGCTATCGACCACGTTGGGAATGATCGGCGCGGGCAGTCCGGTGCTATTGCTGCACGCGGCGGCGAGCAGGGCGAGGCCGAAGACGGCAACGGTGGGCGCGGCGCAACGAGCGGGGGGAGGCATGCGGTGCCGGGAAGATACTGGACGCCGTCTAAGTGGGTCAACCCGCGTTCGCTGCTTGACTTCGCTCGTGCCCACTCCTAGGTTGGCCACTCCATGGCGACGATCCGGGAAGTGATCGAGGCCTTCAGCCGTCGCCCCGGCGTGGATGCGGTGGTGCTGGTCGGCCGCGACGGACTGCCGATCGACTCCCACGCTCGGAACGGGGTCGACCCCGACAACGTCGCCGCGCTCCTGCCCTCGGTCATCAACGGCATGACGCAGCTCGGCCAGGCGGCGGGACGCGGAGAATTCGGCACCGGCGTGCTGGAGTTCGGCGGCGGGCTCGCCGTGGTCTCCGTGCTCAACGCCGACGCCCTGCTCGTCGTGCTGGTGCAGCCGTCCACCAACGTGGGCGGGCTGCTGTACGATCTGCGGCGTCACCGTTCGGCCATCGCCGGCCTCCTCTGAGCGGGAGGCGTCGGCGTGGCACCTGTTTCGCGGCACCTGCTCGTCGTTGATGACGAGCCGCATATCGGGCTACTGCTCCGGCCCCACCTCGAGCATCTCGGCTACCGGGTGAGTCTCGCTCGTACGTTGGGCCAGGCGCGCGCGGCGCTCGCTCAGCCTCGCGCGCCCGTCGACGCGCTGCTGCTCGATCTCCACCTCCCGGATGGCTCCGGGTTGGATCTGCTGCGCGAGCTGCGGGGCGCAGCCGCGACTCGCGCACTTCCGGTCATCGTGCTGACGGCTGAAGGCGAGGAGCGCGTCCTCGACGAAGCGCAGGAGCTCGGCTCGGCACTCCTCACCAAGCCGTTCAGCCCGACCAAACTCACCGCCCGGATCGCCGAAATGCTGGGCGACAGCCCCCCCCTCCCCCAGGCGCCGGAACGGGGCGAGGCGACGTGAGCTTCTGGGCCGCGATCCTCGCGGGCGGCTCGGGCACGCGCTTCTGGCCACTCTCCACGCCGCAGCGCCCGAAGCAGCTCCTCCCGTTGGCGGGCGACCGGCCGCTGCTGGTGCAGGCCGTCGACCGCCTCGACGGGCTCGTGCCCCCCGAGCGGATGCTCATCCTGACGGGCCCGTTCCTGGTGGATCAGGTCGCCGCCGTGGTGCCGCAGATCCCGCGGGCCCAGATCCTGGCCGAGCCGCGCGCCGCCTCGACCGCCCCGGCGCTCGCCTGGGCGGCGCAGTGGATCTCGCAGCAGGACCCCGGCGCCCAGATGCTGTCGCTGCACGCCGACTGGGCGGTGGGGGACGACCGCGCGTTCCGCGCCGCGGCCCGCAATGCCCTCGGCGTCGCACAGGAGTACGACGCCCTCGTCACGGTGGGCGTCACACCGACCCGCAACGACACCGGGTACGGTTACATCGTTCCCGGCAAGCCGCAGGGCAGCGCGCGCGCCGTACGGCGCTTCGTCGAGAAGCCCAGCGCCGCCCGTGCCGCGTTGCTGCGACGCCGCGGCGCGTTGTGGAACACCGGTCTGTTCGCCTGGGGCGTGGCGCGCTTCCTCGGGGAGGCGGGCGCGTACGCGCGCGAGCTCAAGGCCGGGTGGCCCAAGCTCTCGGCCGGCGACATCGCCGGGTTTTTCGCCGCCGTACAGCCCGTCGCCGTGGACGTCGCGGTGCTCGAGCGCACCAAACGCCTCGCGGTCGTCGTCGGCACGTTTCACTGGGACGACATCGGCTCGTGGGACGCCCTGCTCCGCATCCGCCAGCCCGACGCGCGCGGCAACGTAGTCGTGGGCAACGTGATGGTCGGAGACGACGTGCGGCGGTCGGTGATCTGGTCCGAGAGCGAGCATCTCGCGGTGATCGGCGTCGAGGACATGGTAGTAGTGCGCGCGAACGGGCATACCCTCGTGATGCCCACCGGGCACGCGGAGCGCCTCAAGGAGCTCGTGCAACGGCTGTGACCCACGCCCTCTACTTGCTCGATCCAGACCCCTCTCCCGCGTGGGCACCCTTCGCCGGCAGCCGGCCCATCTCGGAGCTGCGGGCCGGCGCGCAGCTGATCCGCGAGCAGTGGGAAGCGTTCGCGGCAACGGAGACGACCGCGGTTTTCGCCCTCCCCCATCTCGCAGGGTTCGTCGAGCCCGGTGCGCCGGTCGTGCGCGTGCGGCACCCGGTGACCGGCCCGGCGTTGCTCGGGTCGTCGACGTTCGTCCCGCGCGGCCTCGCGCCACCGTTGCCGCCGGCCGCGTTCCGTCTCACCTGCCAAGGTGTAACCGTAGGCTGGGGCGTCGGCGCGGGGGCGACCTGGGAGGGACCGCAGGCGAGCGCCGCCAGTGTGGAGGTGTCCGGCGTGGTGCTGCACGGGGCGTATGAGCTTGTCCGGACGCTCGAGCGACAGCTCGCCGAGCAGCTCGCCGAGCGGCTGGGCGACAGTGACCCGATCCCGGCGGGGAGCACGGTGCTGGGTGACCCTGCGTGGGTCGTCGTGCACGATGCGGCGGTGGAACCCGGCGTAGTCTTCGATGTCCGCCAAGGGCCTGTGGTGTTGGAGAGCGGGGTCGAGGTGCGCTCGGGCTCGCGACTCGAGGCACCACTCTGGGTGGGCGCGAATACCCAGGTGCTGGGCGGACCGATCCGGGCGTCGGCCATCGGCCCGCATTGCAAAGTCCGCGGCGAGCTGGCGTGTTGCGTGTTCCTCGGGTACGCCAACAAGGCGCACGACGGGTTCGTCGGACATTCGGTGATCGGCCGCTGGGCGAACATCGGGGCGGGCACGATTACGTCCAACTTGAAAAACACCTACGGCGCGGTGCGCCTCGAGATCGCGGGGGCGACGATCGAAACCGGCTTGATAAACCTCGGCAGCCTGATCGGCGACCACGCCAAGACCGCCATCGGCACGCTGCTCGGAACCGGGAGCGTGATCGGCGTCGGCGCGAATGTCTTCGGCACGGTGCGCCCGCCCAAGTACGTCCCGCCCCTGGCCTGGGGCGTCGGCGGGGGGACGCCGGAGTCGGACCAGCGGCTCACGAAGGAGGGCTTTCTCAAGATCGCGGAGCGCGTCTTGCCGCGGCGGGACGTCGCGGTGGACGACGCCACCCGCGCCCAGCTGGGACGCATCTACGACTGGGCCACCCGCTCGAGCGGCCGCGCATGACCCGCCTCGATCAGTACCGCCGGGTCGGGAAGTTCGAGCTGCACGAGCTCATCGGCGAAGGCGCGATGGGCGCCGTGTGGAAGGCGTATGATTCCGTGATCCGCCGCTACGTCGCCCTCAAGATCATGAGCAGCGCGGTTGGTCGCACGCAGGACGCGCGCGCCCGCTTCCTGCGAGAGGCGCGCGCCGCCGGCGCCCTCCAGCACCCGAACATCGTCACCATCTACGACTTGGGGGAGGCCGACGGCCAGCTGTACATCGCGCTGGAGCTGGTGGACGGGCGCGACCTGAGCAGCCTGATCGCCCGACATGAGCCGCTGGCCCTCGAGCGCAAGCTCGACATCGCGATTGAAGTGCTCCAGGGCCTGTCCTACGCCCACGGCCGCGGCGTGATCCACCGTGACATCAAGCCGTCCAACGTCCGCATCGCGTCCGACGGGTCGGTGAAGATCATGGACTTCGGCATCGCGCGGCTGCAGTCGTCCGACATCACGGGGTCGGGCGCGATCGTCGGAACGCCCACCTACATGGCGCCGGAGCAGATCACCAACGGGCCGATCACGCAGACGACGGATCTGTTCGCGGTGGGCTGCTTGTTGTACGAGCTGCTCTCGTATCGCAAACCGTTCGACGGCGAAACCGTGCACGGCGTGCTGTACCAGGTGCTCACCACCGATCCCAAGCCGCTGCGGACGATGGCGCCCTCGATCCCCGCCGCGCTCGAGCGCGTGGTGGCGAAGGCGATGAACAAAGTACCCGAGGACCGCTACGAGACCGCGCGTCAATTGCAGGCGGCCCTGACCAGCATCCGTGCCGCGTTGTCGGGGGCGTCCGAGCCCACGACGCGCATGGCCCTGCATTGGACGCCGATCCCCGCCGCCGCGCTGCGGCTCGTCACCCACGCGCCGCTCAAGTGGCGGGCCCTGGTGCTGTCGGCTCTTGCGCTCGTGGCCGCCGTGCTGTTCTGGACGTCCCCCCCGTCCTCGCCGGGTACCGCGCCGGCTCCCCCGGACGGGGGGCTCACGAGCGCGACCGTGGACCAGCTCATCGCCTATCCCCTGCCTGCCGGGCTCAACTCGGCCCTCACCGCGCAACGTGACTCGGCACTGGCCGCGCGCGAGCGGGCGCATCGCGCCGGGGCGATGAAGAACAACGTGCCGTCCCTGCTGCTCGCGGAGACCGTGCTCCAGAACGCCGAGCGCGCGTTGCGGGCGGGCGACCAGCCCCACGCGGCGACCGGCTACTTGAGTGCGGTCGAGCAGTACCCGAAGGCCCAGCGCGAAGCCGATGCGCTGCGGCGGGAAGCGCAACAGGCCGTCGCCCGGGCGACGCCGGTGGTACACGCGCTCGCGACGCGCCCCGAGGCGGGGCGCGCGGCCACGTCGCTGGCGCGCGCTGAATCGCTGTTTAGCGCCATGGATTACACCCTGGCGAAGTTGGCCGCACTCGACGCCGAGCAAGTCGGCGTCGCGGCGGGCGTGGCGCCGCCGAGCCCGCAGCCCCCCGACCCCCGCGCGGCGATCGCAGTGCTGCTGCAGGACCTCGAGCGCGCGGTGTCGAGCGAGCGCGTGGGCAACCTGCGCGTGCTGATGCCGGGGATGGCGGAGCGGGACGTCGCGGGGTGGGAGCAGTTCTTCCAGCGGTACACCCGTCTCACGGCGCGCTACGCGGTCGAGGAGGTTAGCGTGGCGGGGACCGAGGCGCACGCCACCGTGCGTACCCTGTACACGTATGTCCCGGCGGGCGGAGGCGCCCAGCGCGAGAGCCGACTCCGCCAAGCCATCCGCGTCACCAAGACACCGGAAGGCTGGCGCGTCGCCGACATCCGCGACCTGCGCTAGCCGATCAGTCCCAGGCCCGCTCGGTCGCGGCCGGCGCGGCGGGGATGGCCACCGAGTCGGCCCGCGCGGTGGGCGGCCCGACGCGCCGCAGCGTCACCGGCTTCTCCAGGTCCCCCCCCGAAAGCGTCAGTCTGTCGCCCTCGAGCTTCATGCCGTAGACCTGCCAGACGCCGTCGCCCAGCGCGATCCACAGACTGTCGCCGACGACGCGCCAGCGCGCCACCTGCTCGCCGAACTGCGCGGAGCTGTCGCGCCGTACGATGATGTTGCGGATCTCGTCCTCGGTCTTCGCCTGCCACTTGCCCTCGACACGGAGGGCGGGGCGACTCTGGCCGTTGAGCCCGACGGGCAGCGCCACCAAGCATGCGATCAACCAGGGGGAAGTCGTCACGAGCAGGCGTCCAAAGGAAAGGTGTCCGAAGCGGCGGCGTCTCAAGATATCTACCCCGGACAGGGGCGACAGGTCACGTCACATCGAGCTGCCCCGATCCGAGGGGCGTGCGCTCGTCGTGCAGCACGGCGATTTGCGGCTCCCACTGCCGCATCATTCGCACGAAGCCCCCGGCCAGCTCGGGGTCGAATTCCGTTCCGGCCCGACCCTGCAGGTAAACGAGGGCCCGCTCCTGCGGCCACGCATCCCGGTACGGCCGGTTCGTGCGGAGCGCGTCGTACACGTCGCACACGTGCACCAGCTTGCTGGCGTGGTGGCAGTCGCGCCGGAAGGTGAAGGTCGGATAACCGTCCCCGTTCAGCATGATATGATGCTCGTACGCCACCACGGCCGCGAGGTCCAGCGACTCCTCGGACTGGAGAATGATCCGCGCGCCATCGGCCGGATGGCGGTTCATGAGCGCGCGCTCCTCCTCGGTGAATCGGCCGGGCTTCGTGAGAATCTCGAGGGGAATGCGCACCTTTCCGATGTCGTGCAGCAAGCCGGCGATCCCGAAGTTCCGGACGTCGCGCGGGCCCAGGCCGAGAAACTCGGCCAGCGCCATGGCGAGCACCGCGACGTTCATGGAATGCGTGGTCGTATATTGATCGAACTCCTTCAGCTGCAGCAGCGGGATGAGGATGTGGCGGCTGCCGTGCATGGCGAGTGAGAGCGAGCTCACCACGGCCTCGGCCTCGGTGAGCGGCAGGACACCGCGGGTCTTCACCTCGTCCTGAAACCACCGGACCGTGTCGGCCTCCTCGCCCAAGGAGTACCGGATGGTCGCGGTGGGAACCTCCGCGCCCTGCTCCGTCTCGCCGCGCACGCCCACCGTGCCGTAGCGGATACTCGAGCGGCGCAGCTGTCGCGCCTCCGAGGTGTCGATGGCGGAGAGCGTGAGGCGTGCCAGCACCTCGGCGAGGAACGCCTCGAAGTCTTCCCGCCCCACGCGATCCTCGAACTCGAGACGCTGGATCCCTGCCTGCGCCAGGCGTCGGGCCCAGTCCCACGCCTTGAGCTCCCGCAGCGGCAGCCGGCCGAACACGGTCTCGTCGCCCAGGAAGGTGAACAGGGGGCGTGGGGTGTCCGCCTGCAAGTCTTGCAGCTCGCGGTACGCCGCGTCGATGGCGCGCTCGCGCGCCGGATGTCCCGGGGCGTACAGCGTCATCGCGGCGATCGCGTGCGCGAACGCGTTGAGGAACGTGACGGGATCGCTCACCGACGGTCCGTCGGGGAGAGAGGGGGGACGGGGCGAGCCGCGGCCGCGCGGATCTCCCGGTCGGTCGACTGGGCGGCGCGCGCCAGCACCGCCCGGGTGCGTGGGTCGTGGGCCCAACCGGTCACGAGCGCGGCCAGCGCGACGAGCAGCTCGGGCGACTTGGGGGGGAGCCGCTCTTTGCCGAACAGCGTCCGACCGGCCGTCGTGAGACGCAGCAGCGCCTCGAGCGCGGCCGGGGCCGTCGTGGCGCCCAGTGCCCGGATCGCGAGCACACGCAAGTCGGCGGCGATCACGCGGTCGCTTGCGCGACTCACCAGGAGCGACACGGCCGCGGCGGGACAGGAGTGCAGCGCCACGATCAGTCCGAGTGCGAGGCGCACCGTGCGCGGATCCTGATCCTTGAGGGCGGTGACGAGCGCGACGTCACGCTCGTCGGGAAGCTTGAGCTGCAGCTTCACCGCTTGCCGCCGCACCCGCGCGTCCGCGTGGAGCGCGAAGCGCGCCGGCGAGAACCCTTCCGGGAGCACCGCGAGGTCCTCGAGCAGCGCGAGCAGATTGCGGATGACGTACCAGCGGTCGTCCTCGAGTCGCCGCACGACGAGAGGCCCGATCCCGGCCCCGAGGCGGACGAGTTGTGCCAGCAGGCCGCGGCGCGCGCCCCGCGACTGGGCCACGGCGAGCGCGTCGAGCAGGGGCTCGGCGGCCGCGTAACCCACGTGCGGGATCAGCCGGTCGAGGACGGTGAAGTCCGGCGGATCCGCCCTGACGAGGCGACGCACCACGTCGGAGGTGGCGACGCGCTCCCACACGGCGCGAGCGGCACCGCGCTCGTCCGGCACCTGCTGCAATGCCTCCAGCAGAGCGCCCAGCCGGCCCGCCTCGACGATGTGCTCCACGGCCGCCACCGCGCGCGGCCCGACCGTCTCCACTTCGAGTGCCATCGCCACCACCCGCTCCGGCTCGGCCGGGCTCTCGCCCGGCGCCGCCGGTCCCGTTGGCGCAGCCCGCGCCATGCGCTGCAGCGCCGCGCCATAGACGCCGGGGTTCGGATCGGCGAGCGTCCAGCCCTGGAGCAGGCGCTGCACCTGCTCGCGCAGCGCGGCTTCCGCCTGCGGCCGGATCTCGTCCGACCCCGACTCCGCGTGCGCCGCGAGCTTGGACAACAGGCGGACCAGCGAGTGCGAGATCGCCTGCTGCGACGTCTCGGCCGCCGCCTTGAGGATTTCGAGCACGGCGTCCGCGGCCATGCCCGCGGCCGCGTCGGCCACGAACTGGCGGCGCTGGGCGAAGTCTCCGCCCATCTCGACGAGTCGCCGCAACGTTTCCGGCCTGAGCGAGCGGATCAACCGGGAGATGCGCCGCCGCAGCGCCACCGCCTCGGCCCCGCCCGCCGACTTGAGCTCCTGGGCGATCTGCAGCAGATAGCCCACGATCACCTGGTCGTAGGCTTCGGCGCCGCCCCCCCCCCGGGGGCGGGCGTCGATCGCCTGCGCGATCACGGCCGGCTCGGTCGGCGGCGACCGCTCGTCGCTGGCTTCGGTCGCCAGCGCCGCCCGCGCCAGGCCGACCCAGAGCTGCGCCGCCCGCGCCCCTTCCGCCGGCGCGCCCTCGCCGACCAGCTCCAGCCGCTCATAGGTGAGGGGATGCAGCTGCACGTGCGACCACGCGCGCAGCTTATCACTGTCGCCGAGCCCCATCGGCTGTCCGGTGCGCTCCGCGTCGACCGCGACGGCCTTGAGCACGTCGGCCACTTCGCTTTCGGCCAGGCCACGCCGGAACGTGACCGCGCCGAGGTGGTGACGGTGCAGCCGGTTGGCGAGCTCACGCAGCACCGGGTGCTTGGGGTCCGTCGCCACGCCTTCGATCACCAGTTGATGGCGCGCCACGCCGAGCGACACGCTCGATCGCTCCTCGAGCAACAGGCCCGCCCGGCGGGTCACGGCGGCGGCGGCGGGCGCGAGCGACGGGTGGCCCTCGGGGTACATGGCATGTTTGTGGAGGGCGATGGACAGCTCGATCAGGAAGTCCGCCAGATCACGCGACAGGGTCGCGCGTTCACCGGAGGGCGCAGGCATGGGGCCAAAGATACTAGGACGGGCAGCGACTAGACGCACAGACGCGCAGCGGTTAACAGCAAACAGGGGCCGGAAGAACGTCCCGACCCCTGATGCCTGCTGCACCACTGTGCGTCTGTGCGTCGACGCGTCTAGCCGTTAGTACATCCCACCCATGCCACCGCCACCGCCCGGCATCGGCGGAGCCTTCTCCTTCTCCTTCTTCTCCACCACGACGCACTCCGTCGTGAGGAGCAGGCTGGCGATGGACGCGGCGTTCTGCAGCGCCGTGCGCGTGACCTTGGTCGGGTCGATGACGCCCGCCGCGACGAGATCCTCGAACGTATCGGTCTGGGCGTTGTAGCCGAAGTTCTTGTCCTTCGACTCCTTCACCTTCCCGACCACGATCGACGCCTCGGCGCCGGCGTTCTGCACGATCATCCGCATCGGCTCCTCGAGCGAGCGACGCACGATCTCGACGCCGATCTTCTCGTCGTCGTCGGCGACCTTCACCTTGTCCAGAGCCTTTTGGGCGAACAACAGCGCCACGCCGCCGCCCGGCACGATGCCCTCCTCGACCGCGGCGCGGGTGGCGTGCAACGCGTCCTCCACCCGGGCCTTCTTCTCCTTCATTTCGGTCTCGGTGGCCGCGCCCACGTTGATGACTGCGACGCCGCCCGCCAGCTTCGCGAGCCGCTCCTGCAGCTTCTCCTTGTCGTAGTCCGACGTGGACTTCTCGATCGCCGCCTTGATCTCCTTGATGCGGCCCTGGATCGCGTCGCGCTTGCCCTTGCCGCCGACGATGGTCGTGTTGTCCTTATCGACCACGATCCGCTTCGCCTGGCCAAGGTCGTTGAGCACGGCGTTCTCGAGCTTCAGGCCCATCTCTTCCGAGATGACCTGGGGCGCGCCGGTCAGCACCGACACGTCGACCAACATCTCCTTGCGGCGGTCACCGAAGCCCGGCGCCTTGACGGCGCAGACCTTGAGCGTGCCGCGGAGCTTGTTGACCACCAGCGTCGCCAGCGCCTCGCCCTCGATGTCCTCGGCGATGATGAGCAACGGCCTGCCGGCCTGCGCCACCTTCTCGAGGATCGGGAGCAAATCCTTCATGGTGGAGATCTTCTTGTCGTGGATCAGGATGTAAGCGTCCTCCAGCACCGCTTCCATCTTCTCCGGATCGGTGATGAAGTAGGGCGAGAGGTAGCCGCGATCGAACTGCATCCCGTCCACGGTCTCGAGCGTCGTCTCCAGGCCCTTCGCCTCCTCCACCGTGATGACGCCATCCTTGCCCACCTTCTCCATCGCCTCGGCGATCAGGTTGCCGATCTCCTTGTCGTTGTTCGCCGAGATGGCGCCGACCTGGGCGATCTCCTTCCGGCCCGCGGTGGGGACCGAGATCTTCTTCAGCTCCTCCACGACGATCTCCACCGCCCGCTCGATCCCGCGCTTGAGCGACATCGGGTTCGAGCCCGCGGTGACCGACTTCAGACCCTCGCGGAACACCGCTTGGGCGAGCACCGTCGCCGTCGTGGTGCCGTCGCCCGCCAGATCCGACGTCTTGGTCGCCACTTCCTTCACCATCTGGGCGCCCATGTTCTCGATCGGGTCCTCGAGCTCAATCTCCTTCGCGACGGTAACGCCGTCCTTCGTGACGGTCGGATTACCGAACTTCTTGTCGATGACAACGTTCCGGCCCTTGGGACCGAGGGTGACCTTCACCGCCTCGGCCAGCTGGTCGACGCCCCGCTTGAGCCGGGCGCGGGCCTCGACATCGAACTCCAGTTGCTTCGCAGGCATTGCGTGTTCCTCCTAGAACTCAGCCGAGCTTGGCAATGACGTCGGATTCCTTGATCAGGATGATCTCTTCACCCTCGAGCTCCACCTGGGTGCCGCTGTACTTCCCGTATACCACGCGGTCCCCCACCTTCACCTCGAGCGGGACCAACTCCCCCTTCTCTCGCCGGCCGGGACCGACCGCGATGATTTCGCCCTGAATCGGCTTCTCCTTGGCGGTGTCGGGGATGTACAGCCCGCCCTTCATCTGCTCCGTCTCCTCGATCGGCCGGATCGCCACCCGGTCCGCAAGCGGGAAGACCTTGAACTTCGTCTTGCTCTGGGTCGCAGTAGCCATGGTGCTCAACCTCCGCCTGTGCTCTGTAAGTGCTTGTTCAATAGTGCAATTAGCACTCTGGCGACATGAGTGCTAACAGAACCGCGAGGAATCTCTCCCGCGCGCCGCTGTCTGTCAAGTGGGCGTACTATGGGGGAGTGAGGGGTGGTCGTTGCGTCAGGGAATCGACGATCGCCCGGGCCCGTGCCTCGACCGTGCCCCCCAAGGAGTCGAGCGGCGCCGACACCGCTGCCACAATGCTCCCGGTCCGGGTGTCGGCCAGGCGGACGTACAGCCAGATCGGGGCGCCGGGCTCGGGGTCACGCTGCGTGAACGACAGCACATACGCAGTGGCGGAACCGCCGCCTTGCACGGTAGTGCGGACCGTATACCCCCGCCGCCTGAGCCCGCGGCCGATCTCCCGGCTCAGCGAGTCGTCCCGGCTGACGAGGATGTCGTAGCTCGTGACCGACACGGGAGCGCGGTAGCCGGCAGCGGGGGCACACGAAACGAGAACTGCGAGACACGATGGCAAGACGGCACGTTGCCCGAATAGCGCGACGCCGAGCGCCACACTGGCAACGTGCCGTCCTGCCGTCGTGTAACGCTTCACGGAATCACCCGCCTCACCCCCACCCAGCGATCGAGCCAGTACCCACCCTCCGGATCCTGGGGGTCGAGGCGGGACAGCTTCACTCCCCTCGTCGAGCTGTGGATGAATTTCAATTCGCCGACGTACATCCCCACATGCGTCACCCCGGAGCCCGGTCGAGCGGAGAAGAGTAGAATGTCGCCCGGGCGGAGCGCATCCACGACAGGCGCGACTTCCGCGCCGGTGTGGGCCTGATCGCGGCTCATGCGCGGCACACGGACCCCGTGCTGTCCGTACGCATACTGGACGAGCCCCGAACAGTCGAACCCGTTATCCGCGGTTCCGCCCCAGACGTACGGCGTGCCGAGCGATTCGAGGGCGGTTTGCACGACATCGGCGGCGTTCCCCGTGATGGTGGTGGGAGGAGCCGGGGGCGGCAGGTCGGGTGGGGCTCCAACCCCGCTCTGCCCTGGTCTCGCGCTCGCTCTCCCCGACGAGAGCGAGATGCCGATTGCGGCACTCACGCCCTTGCGCGCGTCATCCCCCGGGCGCCAGAAGCCGCGCGGTCCACGGTCCTCCAGCCGGTAGCGCAGCTCGCTCCCCGCAGCGAGCCACGCAAGTGGGCGCCACTCGACTCCTCCCCCGATGCTCCATTGGACGGCGAGCTGCTGGTTCGTGATGTCGGTGGACAGGCCGAGGGCGAGGCCGGCGAGAGCGTAGGGTGCCAGGCCGGGGCGCCCGCGCCACGCTTGAATCTCGTACCCCAGGCCATAGAAGGCCCGGTGGCGACCCAAAGTATCGTTCACCAGGACCGTGACGCCGAAGCCGTGCGTGAACGCCGCTCCGAGCGGAGCGCTCGTACGGAACTCGTAGGTCTCTGCGCGATTGCCGTTGTACCACCGGCCCAGGTGGAGTTCCCAGCCACGCCGCTGCGCGGTGAGCGCCCCGGGCGCGAGCGCGAGCAGCTGGATTACGAGGAGCTCAGTCCGCCGCGGCAACGGCGGCTTGCTCCTGCGACGCGCGCGGCGCCATGTGATGGGAGAGGAGGTGCGGCACGCGTCGCATGAACCGCACCCACATCGCGAGGGCTGCGAACCCGAACGATGCCGCGCCCAGTCCCGCCACCGCGAGCATGGTGAGCGGCTGAGCGAAGCGGGTGCCGACCAGCGCGCCCACCCACAACCCGGCGTACGCGGCGCCCCACGCCAGCAGTGGGGTAACCAGCCAACCGAGGACGACGAGCAGATGCGCAAGCCAACGAGGCATGACGCCGCCTGCCGTCCGTCCCCCGCCCTACCGCTTGCGGGCGAGCGCGACCACGGCCGATACGGCCAGCGTGATCGTAAAGCCCGCGCCGGTCGCAACGGGCAGAGCGACGTGGAGCCCGGCCAGCCGCCCGATGAGCACCAGCACGACGATGCTCCCAAGCGCGGGAGTCGCGCTGCGGACCAGCGTGGGCTCGCCCCGAGCCGCCTGGTCGGCCGTGACGATTGCCCCTGTCCAGGCAAGCAACGTTCCTAGCATCCACCAAATCGGCAGGTACCACCAGGTGCTGCCGCCGCCCACGGCGTCCCAGGTCCAGGGGTAGGCCTTGAGCGGTCGCAGTGCGATGATGTCCACTGCCATGAAGACGACCGTGCCCCACAGCCCCATCGCAGCGGCGCCCGCGAGGCCCTCGCCGTGGCGCGCCGCAGTCATCCGGCCGGGGAGGAAGCTCACCGCCACGCCGGTCGCGAGCACGATCAACGCCTCGAGCAGTTGTTGTGGCAGGACCGCTGTGACCTGCCGGGACACGACGAGGAACGCGACGACCCCGGCCGCGGTGATTAGGCCTATCTCCGTGCCGCCCACCATCACGGTGCGGAAGTCCGAGCGGTCCGATGTCGCGGGTGTCGCTGTGGCCGACATGCGCCCCCCCGTCCCTTTGTGAAGGAGTCAGTTGACCCCGCCAAATCTAAACTTGCCGTCTCACCGGGCAAACACCGCGAGCACCGTGAGATCCGTCACCGCCCAGGCCGCCAAGGCTCGGTACATCGCCCGCTGATGCTGGGCCGGGGCCCACGCAACGTGATGTGCGTACCAGGGCACCAGCACGCCCAGCCACAGCGCCAGCGGTACGCCGAGCGCCCCGGCCCACGCCCCCACACCCAACACCGCTCCGGCCCAGAGGAACAGCGCGAACGCCGCGAGGATGCACGCGATCGCCAGTCCGAGGCTCGTGCGCATGCCAAGGATCAGCGCCAGCGTCCGGTCACCGCGCCGGCGGTCCTCATCGAATTGATACAGCTGAGTGAGGGGATAGAGCCCTGCGAACAGGGGGCAGAACGCGAGCAGGATGAGGGCGTGGCCCAGGTCGAGCGGCCGGCCGGTCGCGGCCCACGTCGCGAACGGCGTGAACGTCCCGAACCCCACCATGTTGATCAGCCAGTCCACGCCGGCCACCGCCTTGAACCGAAACGGTGGCACGGAATACAGCAATGACATGGCGAAGCAGGCGGCGTACGCGATGCGAAACGGAGCGGGCAGCGTGAACGCGAGCACCTGGCCGCCTGCGAGCAGCGCGGCGCTGAACGCCAGCAGATGCTTCGGAATGGGCGGGGGCGCGATCAAATAGCCGATGTCGCCCTCGTCCTTGTCGAACACGCTGTTGATCGCGAGCGTGCCGCCGTTCAAACAGATCACCCAAATCGCGAGGGCGGCCAGCGCCGCGGGCAACTGCTCCCCGCTCCCGGCTCCCTTGAGGCCCACCGCCAAGAGGTAGCCCAAGGCCGTGTGCCCCGCCATGATGGGCCACTCGGCCGGGCGGAGGTGGAGGATGTAGGAGAAGGTATCGCCCGGCAGCAGCCGATAGCCCCAACGCCGCCACGCGGTGCGCGCCCGGTGCGGCGCCTCCGCTACCACTGCAGACCGAGCGCGGTCGCCGCCAGGCGGAGCCCGGTGAGGGTGAGATCGGGGTGGACCGCCTCGATCTCGCGCGCCAGCGGCGCGACGAGGCTCGCGAGACCGCCGGTCGCGATCACGTGGGGCGCCTTGCCGTTGGGCCACTCGGCTTTGATGCGGCGCACCAGCCCGTCCACCGCCTCGGCTGCGCCGAGCAGGACTCCCGAGCGGATGCAGTCCTCCGTACGCCGCCCGATCACGCGCTCGGGCGGCGTCAGCTCGGTCGCCGGAAGCTTGGCGGTGTTGCGGATGAGGGCGTCGGACGCGGTGCGAACCCCGGGCATGATCACGCCCCCGATGAAGCGGCCGTCGCCCGTGATGCAGTCGAACGTCGTGGCGGTGCCGAAATCCACGACGATGGTGTCGCGCCGGAACAGGTGCGACGCGGCGAGGGTGTTGAGGATCCGGTCCGCACCCACCGTGAGCGGCTCGTCCACGTCCAGGGTGAGGGGCAGCTTCGAGCGACCGTCGACGATCACCGGAGGCACCGTCGTGGCAAGCTCCACCGCCTCGCACACCCCCTGCGTCACGGGCGGCACGACCGAGGCGACGATCGCCGCCCGCACTTCCTGGGTCGATCGTCCCGCCTGCAGCAGATACGCCGTGAACGCCGCGGCCCACTCGTCCGGCGTGCGCGCCGGGGCCGTCGTGAGCCGCCAGTGGGCTTCCAGGCTGTCGCCGCGGAACAGCCCGACTTTGGTTTCCGTGTTGTTGATGTTGATGGCGAGCAGCATGCGCCGGCTAAGATAGGCCGGAGGACTCACGGTCGCCACGCCGGTACACCATCCAGCCGAACGTGACCGCCAGTGCGGCGGTGCTGACGAGGGCGAGCACGCCCGCGAGCCCGGCGCGACCCGCGGCGATCGGCGCGCCGCCCAGCGCCTTGAGGGGGGCGTTGTGCAAGCCGTGGTACAACGCCGCGACGGTGAGCGAGCCCGACAGCACGTAGATGCACCCGGCGACGAACCCTCCCAGGGCGGTGCCGAGGAAGGTCCCCAACGGCGCGCCGCCGTATGCTGGCTGCACCGCGTGCCACAGCCCGAACGCGACGGCCATGAGCACCAGCGCGCTCAGCCGCGCCGACTCTGGCGGTCCGAGGAGAGCGCGCCGGAACGCAAGCTCTTCGGTGACGAGCGCCACGGTCGTGTCGGCGATCAAGAAGAAAACGAACGGCGCGACGAACCCCGACGGAGCGGACGGCCGCAGCAGCGCGATGACCGCCGCCTCCGGCAGGAGCGCCGCACCCGCTGCCGCCGCGTACCAATGCCACAGCGTACGCTGGCGCGTGGTGGCGACGGCGGCGCCCCACGCCGCGGCGCCGGCCAGCAGCGCGACCGAGGCCGCGCGGTCGTCGTGCCAGACAGCGGCGAGTCGCGCCGCATTGTCGTCGAACAGCAGTCCGGCGGCGCACACCGCGCCGACCGCGAAGCCGCGCGCCACGTCGGGCACCAAACGCGCCGACCGCGGCGGCCCCCAGCGGAACCCGAGTGGCAGACGGGCGGCGAGCAACGCCACGAGGGCGCACGCCCCCGCCGCGAGGGGAACCGCGGTCCCCCCCGCGAGACGCTGGACCAGGGGGAGACGCGGCAGGCCCCACGCCGTGATCACGAGGGATGCGGCGAGCGCGATGCGCGCGCGGGCTGAAAGGTCAAGCGAGCTCGACATGGCCCTCGCGCACCCCGATCGTCCCCGCCCCGAGATCGACCAGCAGCGCCCCGTCGGGACGGAGCCCGCCGGCGCGGCCCGCCGCCGGCGAGCGCAGCTGACGGCCCCGCAGCCAGTCACGCGCAGCGAAGGCGGCGCATTCCCGCTCCGAGAGCGCCGGCTCGAGCGCGCCGATCGAGACCAGCGCGGGCACGAGCCGGTCGAGCAGGTCCAGGCGGCGCACCCGTGGCAGGCGCTCCTTGAGCGCCATGGCGGGACGCCCCACGGCAGCCGGTACGGTGTTGCACACGTTGACACCGACGCCCACCGCGAGCCACTGCAGCCGATCTCCCTGCCAACGGCCCTCGCACAAAATGCCGGCGATCTTGCGGTCGTCGAGCAGCACGTCGTTGGGCCACTTGAGCCGCGTCCCCGGCGCGCCGAGCAGCGCGTCAACGGCGTCAGCGACGGCCAAGCCGGCCCGGATCGCCACCGCTCCCACCACCGAATGCGCGGGCCGGAGCAGCAGGCCGAGCCAGACCCCTCCGACGGGCGAATGCCAGGTGCGGCCGTCGCGACCACGGCCGGCGGTCTGCTCTTCGGCAATCACGGCCGTTCCCGCGGGCGCGCCATGCGTGCCCAGGTCGTGGATCGCGTCCAGTGTCGAGCCGAGCCGGCGAAACAGCCCGCACTGCGGCACGCTCCAGCGGGCGGCGAGCTCCGTCGCCGCCACGCCGTCGAGCGTCAGGCGCGCCACAAGCCGTAGGCGATCGTCAGCGCACCCACCGCCCAGTTGTACGGGGCGAAGCGGTAGAAGCGGCCCCGCTGCAACAGCGTCACGAGGAACCGGATCGACCAGATCCCGCTCGCGAACGCGACGAGGAAGCCGACGGCGAGCGGCACCGCGCCGACGGCCGCTACGCCTACGACCATGTGGCGGCTTTCGACCAACGCCGCCCCCGCAATGACGGGGATCGCGAGCAGGAAGCTGAACTCGGCCGCCGGCACGGGTGCGAGCCCACCCCACAGCGCGGCACACACCGTGGAGCCGGAGCGTGAAACGCCGCGAAACACCGCGGCCACGGCCTGCGCGAACCCGATCCCGACTGCCGTCACGACCGTGGGCTCGGTGCGGCTGCCGGCGAGCTGTCTGGTGGACCAGTTCATGAACCCAGTGACGATGAACCCCGTGCCCACGAGCACGAGCGACGCAGCCGCTTCGACCTGGCGGTGAAATATCACGCCGATCACGCCCGCTGGTATCGTGGCGAGCGCCAGGAGCCCCGCCGTTCGCAGATCCGCCGGTCGCCCCGCCAGCACTCCACGGGCAATCGCCCAAAGTCGCGCCCCATAGACCACGAGCACCGACCCGAGGGTGGCTACGTGCAGCGCGACTTCCACGAACACCCCTGGGGTATGGACGCCGGTCACCACCTCGAGCACTCGCAAGTGTCCCGAGCTCGACACCGGGAGGAACTCGGTGAGCCCCTGGACCAGGCCGAGCACCACCGCCTGCCACAGGGTCATGCGACCCGCCCCGCCACCAGCGCGACCATGCCCACTATCATCGCTCCCTTGAGAAGTGAGCTGTTGCGACCCATTCGTCCCGTGATGAGCCGGCTCGCGACGAGCAGCACGGCGAGCTGCGCGAACACCGCGACGACGTAGTACGCCCCGCGGTAGCGCGCGGCGAACGGCAGCGCGAGACTGAGCGGCACGAACGCGAGTCCCAGCGCCGCGGCGACGAGCGCCGCCCCGCGCGACCCGATGGCGACGGGGAGGGTGCGGCGGCCGATCACGCGATCGCCCGGTTCATCGTCCACGTCCTTCACGATCTCGCGCATGAGATGGAGCCACGCGGCGAGCGTCCAGGGCACGAGCCCGCTCGCCGGCCGCCCGACCGCGAGCGCACCGTACAGGAGCGGCAGGCCGGCCACGAGCGCCACGGCCGCGTTCCCCGCGAATCCGCGACGCTTCAGTACGGGGGAATACAGCATCATCACGCCAAGCGCGCCGAGCCCCACGAACAGCGCGGTGCCGCTGACCAGCGCCGCCGCGCCCAGCCCGACGAGCGTCCCGCCGACGACGCACAGGTCGGCCGTCCCGCGCGCGAGGCGACCGGCGGCGAGCGGCCGCCCGGAGGGACCGCGGTTCACGCGGTCGGCCGCGGCGTCCCAGATATCGTTCACCGCGTTTCCGGCGGCGCCGAATCCCACCGCCGCGACCGCCGCGAACAGCAGCAGCTTGGGGGTCGCGAGCGCGCCGAGCGCGATCCACCCCCCGGCAAGCACGCCGGCGGCAGCAACGAGGAGATTATGAGCGCGGATCAGCCGCAGGACGTCAATCACCGAGCACGTCCCGATAAAGACCCTCGTAGCGGGGCACGACGCGCTCCGTGGAGAACTCGGCCGCCCGCGCTACGGCGGCCCGGCGCATGCGCTCGTGGGTCGTGGCATCCTTGAGCAGGGCCACGGCGCGCTCGACCATCTCGTCCACCCCGCCGACCGGCGCCAGATACCCCGTCTCGCCGTCCACCACCACCTCCGGGAGGCCGCCCTGGCGGGTCGCCACGACGGGGACTCCGCACGCCATCGCCTCGAGCGCCGACAACCCGAACGACTCGCTCTCCGACGGCAGCAGGAACAGATCCCCACCTTGCAGCAGCTCGGCGACCCGGTCGACCTTGCCGAGGAAGCGCACGTCGGCACGCAGCTTCAACCGATGCACCTCCTGCTCGGCCAAGTCCCGCTCGGGCCCGTCACCCGCGAGGACGAGGGTCGCCGGGAGCGCGCGCCGCACTCCCGCGAACACCTTGATCACATCTGCGATCCGCTTGACCGGACGAAAGTTGGACACGTGGAGCAGGATCTTGTGGTCCGCCGGGGCCAGCGAGCGGCGGCACGAGCTGTCCGTCGGAGGGTGGAACTCGGCGGCCGAGACGAAGTTGGGAATTACGCGGACGTCGCATCCGGCGCACCCGAAGGCGCGATAGGTCTCGTCCCGGAGGTACTCCGACACCGCGGTCACGCGGTCGGACTGCTCGATCGAGAACTTGGTGATCGTGAAGTACGACGGGTCTTGGCCGACGAGCGTGATGTCGGTGCCGTGCAGCGTCGTCACGACTTTGAGGTCGCGCTCGCTCTTGAGCATCTGCTTGGCGAGCCACGCCGTCGCGGCGTGCGGGATCGCATAATGTACGTGCATCAGCTGGAGCTCTTCGCGCAGGGCGACCTCGTGCTGCTTCACCGCCAGCGCCAGCGCGTAGGGGGACTGCTCGAACAGCGGATACTCGGCGGGAACCACTTCGTGGAAAGTGACGCGCTCGGCGAAGCCACCCCGCAGCCGAAACGGGCTCGCGTACGAAATGATGTGGACCTCGTGGCCCCGCCGGCCGAGCTCTAGCCCCAGCTCGGTCGCGACCGCGCCGGAGCCGCCGTAGGTGGGGTAGCAGGTGATGCCGATGCGCACGGGAGATTGTCAGACGTCAGACATCAGACGTCAGACTGAACCGAACGCCACCGGGCTGCGATGGTCGCAGCCAGTCCCTCAGCGGGCTCCGTCGCATCGAGTGTCCACACTTCATCTGCCTGACGTCTGACGTCTGATGTCTGACCGCGCAGTTGATTTCGAAACCACGTCTCCTGTCGCTTCGCGTAGCGTCGCGTGGCGGCCAGGACGGCATCCCGCAGGTCGCGCTCGGCGAGCCGACCTTGCAACATCGCGACCACTTCACGGTATCCTACGCCGTCCAGCCCTGGGGCGTGCGGCGCTACTCCGTCGGCCAGCACGCTGCGCACCTCCTCTATCAGTCCCCCATCCAGCATGCGATCCACGCGCTGGGCAATGCGCCGCTGCAGCGCGTCGCGCGGCAGCGTGAGATGAATGTACCACGGCCGCATCACCCCGCTCTCGCGTGCTTCGCGCTGCCACCACGACAGCGACCGGCCCGTGAGCAGCGCCACCTCGATCGCGCGGGCGGCGCGCTGGCGGCCCCCGCCCGCGAAGCGTCGGTCCAGTCGCGCCGCCCAATGGGCGAGCGGGGCCGCGCCGAGCAACCCGGCCCAGGCGCGGAGCCGCTCGCGGCGCGCGTAATCGAGCGGCGGCTCGCGGAACAGACCTTCGGCCAAGGCGCGGATGTAGAACCCGGTTCCCCCGACCACCACGGGCTCGCGCCCCTCCGCGCGCACCCTGGCGAGCCACCCGCTCGCGTCGCGAGCGAACCGTCCGGCGCTGTAGCGCTCCCCCGGGTCGATCAAGTCGATCCCGAGATGCGGCACCCGGGTGAGCTGGGCCGGTTCGGGTTTCGCGGTGCCGATATTGAGCCGCCGATACACCTGACGGGCGTCCGCGCCGATGACGGAGATGGGCTCGAGCGCTGCCCAAGCGACCGCGACGGCGGTCTTACCGACGCCCGTAGGGCCGACGAGAACGGGGACCAGGGGGCGGTCAGCTCCGCCCAAATCTCCGCTCCAGCTCGCCCTTCGGCAGCTGCACGATGGTGGGCCGCCCGTGCACGTCGTGCGCGGGGAGCGACGCCGTGAGCAGCCGGCCCACGAGGTCGCGCATCTCCGCCAGCTCGAGGTGCTGTCCCGCCTTGATCGCCGCCCGACAGGCGAACATCGCTCCGAAGCGCTCGAGCCGGTTCGCGAGGCCCCCCCCCCCGGACCGGCCGCCCGCGAGGTCCGCCACGAGCTCCTGGAGGCAGCGCGCGGCGTCGAAGCGCGGATGCGGGTTGGGCGCCGTATGCACCACCACGGCCCGCCCGGAGAACGGCTCGATCTCGTATCCCACTCGCCCCAACAGCTCGCGGTGGGAGTCGATCGCGTCCAGCTCGGGCGGCGCGAACTGGAGCGTGAGGGGCAGGAGCAGGCGCTGGGCCGGGGCGCCGTCGCCCGTGAGCTGGCGCATCACTGTTTCGTACAGCACCCGCTCGTGCGCCGAGTGTTGGTCCACGATCGCTATCCCCTGGGCGGTCTGGAACAGGATGTAGGTGTCGAACACTTGGAGCAGAGATGGGGCTCGGGGCTCGGGACTCGGGGCTCGGGAGTCCGCCGCAAATAGGTCGAGGGGCACAGCAACGCCGTTCCAGGACACCCGATCCCCGAGCCCCGAGTCCCCAGCCCCAAGCGGCGCAGCCGCGACCAGCGGTCCCAGGGCCCGCCGCACCGCCTCCTCCACGACCTTTTCCACGAAGAACTTCTCGCGGAACCGTACCTCGAGCTTCGCCGGATGGACGTTCACGTCCACGGCGTCGCCCGGCAGGTCGAGAAACAGGACCAGCGACGGCCGGTCGCCGGGCGCGAGGGTCGATCGGTAGCCGGCTTCCGCTGCGCGTACGATGAACGGATCGCGGATCGGGCGACCGCGCACGAACACGTAGCCCTTGCGGCCCGCCGGCCTCGCCTGCGCGGGGCGTTGCGCGAAGCCGCGCACTTCGAGCGGCCCCTCGCAATGGGCGACCGGGAGCAGGGTGTCCACGACCTCGCTGCCCCAGAGGGCGGCCAACCGCTCGAGCGGCCCATCGGCGGGTGGCACGTCGAGCAGGGCGCGGTCGTCGCTCGTGAGCGTGAACGCGATGTCGGGACGGGTCAGGGCAAGGACGCTGAGCGCTTCGACGACCGCGCGAGTCTCCGTCGCCTGGGCGCGCAAGAACTTCCGCCGGGCGGGCGTATTGAAGAACAACGCGCGCACCGTCACCGTCGTCCCGCGCTGCCGCACCGCATCCTCCACCGCCTCACGCTTTCCCCCCACGACGCGGATCCGCGTGCCGGAACGGCCGTCGGGGGAGGTCTCGAGCTCGAAGCGCGCCACGGAGGCGATCGCCGGGAGCGCCTCGCCCCGGAAACCGAACGTCGCTACTCCGATCAAGTCCGTGGCATCACGGATCTTGCTCGTGGCGTGGCGCGACAGCGCGAGCTCGGCATCCACGCGGCTCATCCCCTCGCCGTCGTCGCTCACGCGGATGAGTGTCTTGCCGCCGTCTTCCATCTCGACCCGGATGGCCCGGGCGCCGGCGTCGAGCGCGTTCTCGACCAGCTCCTTCACGACCGAGGCTGGCCGCTCGACCACCTCACCCGCCGCGATCTGATCGGCGACCTGAGGCGCGAGCACCGCGACCTTCGCCGTCACAGCGGCAGCACTTCCGTCGCGAGGACCCAGCCGTGCACGCCATCCTGACGCCTCACCTCGAGCCAGGCGCCCGTGCGGCGTTGGATCACGAGCGCCGCGCCTGCCTCGAGCGTGCTGCCGGCGCTCGCGGCGCCATACGGCGCGACGCGCACCGCGGTCCCGGCGCTCGCCACCACCGCGACGGGGCGGACGCGTTGCCGCCACTCACGCAAGGCGAGTCCGGCGCAGCCCGCGGTGACCAGACCGAGCAGGATCACCACGATCCCCCGCCGGCGGCTCAGCACCGCGAGCCACAGGACCACCCATCCGGCGGCCCCGGCCAGCGCCCACTCGGCGGGCGTGGCAACGCCGGTGGCGAGCAGCGGGTCGCTCGCCGCATCGGGCGGCGGCAGGAACTGCCGCGCCCGCCGCACCAGGGGCGCGCGCGGCGCCAACCGGGCGGCGCGCGTCCACGCGGCCATCGCCTTGCCGTCCGCCCCGGCGCGATACAGCGTGGCGCCGAGGTTGTACCAGTGGGCCGCGACGCGCGGCTGCGCCGCGGCGCGAGCCGCGAAGGAATCCGCCGCGGCGCGCAGTGCCCCGACCTCGTACAGCGCCTCGGCGCTCGGCGCTTGTGCCGCGACGGCTCGCGGCGTGACGAGCGCCAGGAGACCCAGCGCCACCAGCAGCCGGCGACGCCGGCTCGCGCGCGGCTCCGCCCCCAGCGCCTTGAGCACCTGTGTGAGCTCGGCCGACAGCTCGACCGCATCGCCCAGCCCTTGCGGCCCGTAGCGGGCAGCGCGCAGCCGATCGCGCAGCCGCATCACGTGATCCGCCACGGCACTCTCTACGCCCGCGGCGCGCAGTGCGCGGGCGAGGCCATCGCCGTCGCGTGCCACGGGATCGGGCACGTGGCTCGCCAGCAGCCCGAGGAACTCCCGTTCCAGCCGCCCCAGGCGCGACAGCGGCGGCGCGTCGGGCTCCTCGGTGGAGGCAGCGCCCCAGCGCGCAGCCCGACGCCGCCGCAGCCACACGAGCAGCGGGGGCCCGACCAGCAGCGCCGCCCACCCCAGGGGAAACAGCTGGGCGGCGATCGCGTCCACCCAGGCTTCGCCCCTCGACCGGTCGAGGGGCGGCAGCGGGCGCGCCGCCCTGGGCTCCGCACCCTGAGCCACGGCGAGCGGGCGCGGCGCCGCGCGAGCGGCCGTGTAGGCGCCGGCCGTGAGATCGTAGTAGGTGTAACGCACCTCGGGCAGTAGGAAGGAGCCCGCGGAGTCCGCCACGACGAGGTAGTGGAACGTTTTGCTCCCCGCCATCCTGCCGCCACGCGGCTCGACCCGCACGGTCGCCTCCCCCGGATAGGCACGGAACCCGACGGGCCAGTGGATCACGGGCTCCGGCCAGAGGGCCACGTTGCCCACGCCCGAGACCGTGGCAGTCGCGTCCAACGGCTCCCCCACCCGAGCTTCGGTCGGCTGGACGGCCACCTCGAGCGCGAGCTCCTGGGCCGTCACGCGCCGATCGTCGGCGCTGCGGTCGGCGCCGGGCAGCGGCAGCACGGTGACGAGCACTGAGTCGCTCTTCAGGAAGTAGCGCTCTTCGCGGCTGAAGAACGAGAACGTCACGGGGACGCCGTACTCGACCGTCGCGGTCGGGATCGTCACCCGGCCCGCCACCAGCGGAAACACGACCTGGTGAGCGACGTACAGATCCATCCAGCCGCCCCGCACGAGCCGCGAGGCGACCACGTCACTGGGGGCCGCGCCGGGATACGACCACACGCCCTCGGGAGTCTGCAACGTGAGAATCGGGGCCCGGCGCAATCGCGTGCGCAGCGAGCGGGGGAACCACGCCGCGGCGAGCACGTCGAGCTGCGCGCCCGCCAGCACTGTGTCGCTCGGGAGGATCACCGCCAGGACGACGCGATCGTTACGCGCCGGCGGTGCGGCGGCGGCGATCAGCCGGCGCGCCGGCGGGCTCAGCGCCGCGGCGACCCCGGTCGCCGCGCTGTCGACCGCGATTGCGATCGCTTCGGTGGCCACGGTCCGCGCAGCTTGACGCGCCCGCACCGGGCCGATCACGAGAGTCCCCGCCCGCTCGGCCCGTAACCGCAGCTCGCGGGTCGTCGTCCGGGTCGGCCCGAGCGTCCCTTCGAGCGAGACTTCGGTGACCTCGCGGGAGCCCACGATCGCAAACCCGGTCAGCGCGGGCAGCGTGAGGCCGACCGGCTCCGCCGAGCGGGTGCGCGCCCGGACGGTGAGGGTCAGCTCCTCGCCGGTGGCGAGCCGGACGCGATCCACCCGCGCCTCCAGGTTCAGCGGCGGTCCTTGCAGGGCGACGAGCAACCAGAGGGCGCCCCTCACCAGTCCTTCACTCCTGGTTCCGCAGCGCGCCGCTGCCGCCCGCTACGGTCGCGACGCGTCTGCAACTCCTGCTGACCGATGGTGCGGAGGATCTGCTCCGCCTGAGTCTGGCTCAATCCGCCCGCCCGTCCCCCTGCCGCGACTGTGCCGCCTCCCGTCGTTTCGCCGCTCGGCGGCGCACCCCCCCCTCCGCCACCCCCGGAGGGAGCGTTCGTCTTGCTGCTTCCTCCGCCGCGGCGGCGCACGGCCAACTCGAGGTTCCATTTTGCCGGCCGGTGTGCGGGGTTCAGCAGCAACGCCTCCCGGTAGGCACGCTCGGCTTCGGCGAGGTGCGCGTCGCGGTTGATGCTGTCCGCGACCGCCACCTTCAGCGCCAGCAGGCCGAGGTTGTACAGCGCGCGAAACCGAATGTCTGGGTCGAGCGACGCGGCGGCGCGGGCGAGGGCCGGCTGCGCGGTCTCCACGTCACCACCCACCAGTGCCGCGGTGCCGGCGTTGTACCAGGCGCTGTCGTCCTGGCGGCGCCGGGCGAGCTCCGCGAGATAAGCGGCGCGTGCGTGCACCAGGTCACCCCGATCCCACGCCCGCTCTGCTTGGCTGCGCGGCCGAGTCGAGTCCTGGGCCGCCGCCGGCCACGCGCACAACATCGCCAGGGCGATCAGCGCCGCGGTGCGGCGCGACGCCGCCTGCGCCACCAGCACCATCACCGCGAACAACAGCGGCACCCAGGCCCGGGGCCGGCCGCGCTCGGTGCGTGTCTCGCTCGCGCGCGCGCGCTTGTACGCCGCCACGAGGTCGCGCACCGCGCCCGCCTGGTCCGGCAGCTCGGCGGCGACGATGGTCCCTTGGGCGGCGTCCGCGACCGCGCCGAGGATGTCGTCGCGGCGCGACGTCTGGATCACCTGGCCGGCTTCGTCCCGCTGCCACCCTTGGAGCGCCCCGTGCTGGTCGCGCACCGGGATGCGGGTCGCCGTACGCCCCCCCTCGGCGACGAGAATCAGGTGGACGCCCACCGCGCGGAGGTGTTCCGCCTGCGCCACGACGCCGGGGAGGGTGTCGTGCGCTTCGCCATCGGTGAACACCACGAGGACGCGATCGGCCTGCTCGGAGCCTGCCCCCAGCAGCTCCCCCCCCTGCTGCAGCGCGGCGGCGAGCCCGGTGCCCCCCTGGGAAGCGACATCCGGGTCGAGGGCATCGAGGTACAACCCCAGAGCGGAGCCGTCGACCGAGAGCGGCGACAAGATGTAGCTCGAGCCCGCGAACACCACGAGCCCGAGGTGGTCGCCGTTCAGGTCCTGCACCAGCCGGCGCGCCTCGCGCGTCGCACGACCCAGCCGATTCGGGTTGGCGTCTTCGGCGAGCATGGAGCGCGAGATGTCGACGGCGATGGCGAGCGAGAGTCCGCGGCTCTCCGCCACGACGTTCTCTTCACCCCAGCGAGGTCCCGCGAGCGCCACGACGCCGAGGAAGGCGGAGAGCGAGAGCGCGGTCGGGCCCAGCCGCCCGGCCGCGAGCGCGGCCCGCACTGTCTCCTCGGACCAGAGCGCGGCGCGACGGATCCGCGCCCGGCGTGCCCAGGCGGCGCCGAACCACACGGCGCCCCCCAACAGCGGCGCGAGCGCGAGCACGGCCGGTGCGTCGAAGCTCATCAGGGCACCCGCACCGCGAGCGTCGCGGCGAGCACGATCTCGAGCCCGAGGGCGACGAGCCCGAGCGCGAGCGGCACGCGATAGCTCTCTTCGAACCGACGGTACACCAGCTGCTCGACGCTCGACTTCTCGAGCCGGTTGATCTCGTCGAACACGTGCCGCAGTGACTGCGTGTCGGTGGCGCGGAAGTACCGCCCGCCGGTCATCCGCGCGATCTCGGTCATCAGCGGCTCATCGATCTCCACCGGCATCATCTGGTAGCGCAGCCCTTCGAGCCCCTGCCCCGTCGGCACCGGGGCCTCCCCACGCGTCCCCACGCCGATCACGTAGATCTTGATCCCGAACGTGGCGGCCGCCTGCGCGGCGGTGCGCGGGTCCACCGTGCCCCGGTTGTTCACGCCGTCGGTGAGCAGCACGATGACCTTGCTCTTGCCGGGGGCGCGTCGCAACCGGTTCGCCGCGGTGGCGATCCCGGTGCCGATCGCAGTGCCGTCCTCGAGCATGCCGATGCGCAGGTCGCGCAGCGCTTGCTCGAGCACGGCATAGTCGGTGGTGATCGGGACCTGGGTGAGCGCCTGCGCCGCGAACGCCACCAGCCCGATGCGGTCCGATTTCCGCGCCCGGACGAAGTCGATCGCGGTCTGCTTGGCGACGTCGATGCGATTGGCGGGGGCGAAGTCTTCCGACAGCATGCTGCTCGAGAGGTCGATCGCGAGCACGATCGAGATCCCCTCGCTCCGGGCCTGGGCACGGGCCGACCCGACGCGCGGCCCCGCGGCCGCGACGATCCAGGCGCCGAGGCACAGGCTGCGCAGCGTGACGGGGAGCCGGGCAACCCACAGGCGCTCGCTCACGCCCGCCGCCGGGCGCACGTCGCTCATGCGGGTGCCCCGCAGCCGGCCCAGCCGGCGGGCACGGACCCACCACCACAGCGGCAGCGCGGCGAGCCCAAGCAATAGCAACGGCCGGGCGAAGCTCACGGCGCGATCTCCTGCGCGAGGCGGCGCGCCATCTGCGCGAGCCCCGCCAGGTCGGTCCCGTGGGCAGAAGCGAAGGCGACGCGGTCGAGTTGCTCGAGCAGGGCACGCAACTCGCGTAGCGGGGAGCTGGGCCGCGCCCGCTCGACCGCTGCGAGGCACTCGGCCGTGCTGAGGGCGAGTCGCGCATCCGGGATCGCCCGCGCGAGAGCGACCCGTAGTCGGTACGTCGCCCGGGCCGCCACCGCCTTCGGCTCGCCAGCCGCGAGCCAGCGGGCGTCCGGCACCTCATGTTCCAGTGGAACTGGAGGCGGCGGCGGCACCGTCAGGGGCGCGCGGCGACGCCACCTCAGCCCCGCCGCCAAGATCGCGCCCGCCACGAGCAGCGCCGCCGCGACGGGCAACGCACTGCGGCGCGCGCCTCGGACAGGCGCGAGGGCGCCCCGCGGCTGCGGGCCGCGCACCGTATCGGGGATGACACTCCCGACGAGAAAGCGGGCGACCCCCCCCGGGACGGAGTCCGCCCGACCATCGGGACCCAAGCGCCAGACCGGAGGAAGCGTCAGCACGTGCGTCCCCGGCGTCCACGCGACGATCGGATAGCGCACCAGCCAGCCGTCGCGGGTGCGTCGCACCGCCGGCTCGGCCAGCGGCTCGGCCTGCTCCGTGGCGTCGAGCTTTCCGGCCCGGATGCGCCACCCCGCCGGCACCACGATCTCCCGCTCGAGCCAGACCGTGTCGCCCACGGTCGGGGTCGCCGGCGTCGCGGTCCACTCTCCCCCCTGCAGTGGTGCCAGGCGCCAAACCGCGAGGACGCCCAGCAGAGCGACCCACTTCATCGCAGCAGTCGCCGCGCCCGCTCCGCGAACGCGCGGCGCAGCGGCACGGCGTAGGGCACACTGGTGTGCAACGCCACGCGGTCCACGCCCGCCTGAATCAGCTTGCGGGACCGCTCCTGGAGCTGCCGCTCCGCGGCGACACGCACGCGCGTCCGACTCGGGCCGTAGCTCGTGTCGAGCAGGATGCGTTGGCCGGTCTCCGCGTCCTCCATATCGACCCAGCCCGCGTCCGGAAGGTCGCGTTCCCGTGGGTCGTCCAGGGTGATCGCGACCACGTCGTGGCCAGCGGCGAGCTGCGCCAGCGGGTCCTCCCACGCCTCCGCGCGGAAATCGGAGAGCACCACCACGATTGCCCGGTGGCGCAGCAGCTTCCCGGCGTAGCGCAGCGCTTCCGCCAGGTTCGTTCCCTTGCCGCGCGGCCTGAAGGCCACGAGATCCCGGATCACGCGGAGGGCGTGGGGCCGTCCCTTGGAGGGGCGCACCACGAACTCGACCTTGTCGGCGAACATCAGGGCCCCCACCCGGTCGTTGTGGCGCGCAGCGGCGAGGGCCAACACCGCCGCCACCTCGACCCCGAGCCCCGCCTTCGTGTAAGGGCGCCCGAAATGGCACGAGCCCGATTGGTCCACCACGAGCAGGAGCGTGATCTCGCGCTCTTCGTGGAACGTCTTGACGAACGGGTGACCCATCCGCGCCGACACATTCCAGTCGATCGAGCGGAAGTCGTCGCCCTGCTGGTAGGCGCGCACCTCGGCGAACTCGATGCCTTGGCCGCGGAACACCGAGCGGTATTCGCCGGTGAAGAGCGTGTTGACGAGGCTGCGCGTGCGGAGCTCGATCCCCTTTACTTGCCGCAGCACCTCGGCGGTAACCATCCGCCGGCGCGCGCGGACCGGGGACGTGACGCCACTACGTCGCTCTCGTCCCTCGTAGCTCACGGCACGCCCACGGCCTCCAGGATCTTGGCGATCACCCGGTCGGCATCCATGTCCTCCGCTTCCGCCTCGAAGGTGAGCAGCACGCGGTGGCGCAGCACGTCGAGGGCCATGGCCTTCACGTCTTCCGGCACGACGTACGAGCGCCCACGCAGGTAGGCGTGCGCCCGAGCCGCCTGCGCGAGGTAGATCGACGCCCGGGGGGACGCGCCGAACGCGATCAACGCTTTGAGCTCCGACAGCCCGACCGTCTGCGGTTCGCGGGTGGCGCGCACCACGTCGACGATGTAGTCCACGACCTTCTGATCCATGAACAGCTCGGCGATGGCGCTGCGCGCCGCCAGGATGTCGTCCGCGTCGGCGACCCGCTGCACCTCGATCGGCCGTCCCGACGCCATGCGCGCCACGATCTCCTTCTCCGCGTCGCGGGTCGGGTAGCCGACGCGCACCTTCAGCATGAAGCGGTCGAGCTGGGCTTCGGGCAGCGGGTAGGTGCCTTCCTGCTCGATCGGGTTTTGGGTGGCGAGCACGAGGAACGGCTCGCCCAGGAAGAACGTCTCCCCGCCGATGGTCACTTGCTTCTCCTGCATCGCCTCGAGCAGCGCCGACTGCACCTTGGCGGGCGCCCGGTTAATTTCGTCGGCCAGCACCAAGTTGGCGAACAGCGGGCCCTTCTTGGGATAGAACTCCTGAGAGCGCTGGTCGAACACCATCGTGCCGATCACGTCCGCCGGCAGCAGGTCGGGCGTGAACTGGATGCGCGAGAAGGCGATCCGGAGGCACTCGGCGACCGTGCGCACGGCGAGCGTCTTGGCGAGCCCGGGCACGCCTTCGAGCAGGATGTGTCCACCCGTGAGCAGCCCGACCAGCAGCCGCTCGACCATCACCTCCTGACCCACGACGCGCTTCGCGACCTCGCGGGCGATCGTCTGACTGAGGACCGCGTCGCTCTGTTTCACCGCGCGTGTGGTCATCGCAATGCCGCTTCCGCCGCTTTGCGCACCGTCGGCTCCTTGTCCTTGCTGTAGAGTTCGAGCAGCCCCCGCGCCTCGGGCCGCGCAATGTGCCCCAAGCCCTCGATCGCCGCCGCCCGAACCGTGGTACTGCGGCGGTTCATCACTCCACCCGGCTCGGCGTAGCGCGCCAACACCTCGAACGCTTCATTCGCCCCGAGTCGGCCGATGGCCCGCAGCAACTCTGCCAGTACCCCTTCGTCCGGCTCCTGCTCCAGCCGTCGGATCAGCACGGTGGTCGAGGCCGGGTCTCCCGCCGCCGCGACCGCGCGCGCCGCCGCCATGCGGACGGACACGCTCTCGTCTTTAAGGGCCGGCATCGCGGGGCGCGCGATCTCCCGTCCCCCCGCCTCGGTGAGCCCGATCAACGCCGCCTCCCGCACGAACTCCGAGGCGTGGCGCAACAGCGGCAGCAGCAGGGCCACCGCTTGCGGACTCCCCGTCAGGCTGATGAACTCGGCCGCGGCGGCGGCGACCTCCGGGTTGTTGTCCGCGAGCCGCCCCTGCAACGGCTCAAGCGCGCGGTCGGCGGCCTTGCGGATACACGCGCGGTAGGGCGGTCGCAGGTCGACGGCCGTGGCCAGAAACGCGTCGAGCACGAGGGGCACTGACACAGCGGCCAGCGCGCCCACCGCCGCGACCAGGGCCTCGCGCTCCTCGGGCGGCACGCGCGGCTCGCCCAGCCGCTGCACCATCCGTTGCACCAGTGGCCGGTCGGACAGGGCGACCGCAGTCTTGTCGATTGCCTCGAGTAGCACAGGCTCCTGCGCCGTGGTCAACATGCGGTCCAGCGCCGCGATCGCCGCCGCTACCGGGGCGGTATCGTGCAGCGCGAGCAGCTTGGGCGTGAGCGCCTGCAGCACCTCCACCGCCGCGCGCTGCTCCTCCGGCGTCGCGGCACTCCGCAGGGCCGCGACCGCTCGCTTCACCTCGACGTCCGCAGGAAGCGCGTCCGGCCGGAAGACCACGCCCGCGCGGCGGCCCATAACGTTGTCGGGCGACGCGGACGCGGACGAGGACGGCGCGGGTGGTGGCGGAGCTACTGGGGCGGGCGCGGCGCGGCCCGGCGGGGCGCCGTCAGCGAGAGGCGCCGCCGGCATCGCCTCTGGTAGCGCGGGCGACCCGGCCGCCGGAGTCGGCGTACGCAACCGCTCGAGCCGTTGCGAGCTGCGGCGTCCCAGGGTAAGCGTGACGCGTCCGAGCGCCGCGTCGTCGGGCAGAATGGTCCCCATCGCGACGCTGAACAGCGCCAGGACATGCTCCGCCGTCATGCCGGGGTTCAGCGTGACCACCCGGATGCCGCGCGCATACAGCAGCCCCGCGAGCTCGGCGATCTGCGCGTTACGCGGCAGCAGGTGCTGGCCGTGCCAATGCAACCCGGTGGCGCCGACCTTCCACTCGACCGTGCCGAGTGCGGCGAGGAGGGGCAGCGCGTCGCTGATATGGTGCAGCGCTTCGATCACCGCCGGATGGCTGGGCGGGTAGAGCCGGGTCAACCGGAAGGTTGTACCGATGGCGCCGAGGGCGCGGTCGATTCCTACGGTATCCACGGCCATGTTTGCTAGCGCTTGATGCGTTCTCCTCGATCCTCGTAGCGGAACACCCACGTGACGAAGCGCGCCGGCTCGATCGGGTCATCGGCACCCACTGCCGTCCAATCCACGTCGCTCCCCGACTCGGCCGGCCGGCTGCGCCGTCGCTCGGCCTGGGCAACCATCTCCTGCGAGCGTTTGATCCAGATCCCGAATTGCTCCGGACGCAGGTCGACCCAGCCGCGGGCGGCCGCGTCACGCGGGTCGCGGTCGTCGCTCCCGTCACCAGGTACCACGACCGTGCTGCCGCGGTACAGCCGTTCTCCGTCCGGCGCGAGGATCGGGATCCCTACCGAGAGAATATGGCTCCGGAGCGCGCGATCCCGCTCCACCAGGGCGTGGGCATCCTGGGCGAGCCCCTGCGCCTGTGACCCGGCGAGCGCCCGCACGCTGGGCCGAATCTGGGCGCAGAGATGGGACTCGAACAGCAGCTTAGTGAGTCGTGGAGGCCCGAGCATCTCGTAGGCGACGGTGCGGGTCTTCGACTGGCGCTCGAGATCACGCAAGCGCGCGAGCGCGTGGGCGCGCAGCAGGGCCGCGCGGTACGTCGGCCCGGCGGTGGCGCCGTCCAGCGCCGCGACGATGTCCCGCCCCGTGGGCCGCCCTTCGAGCTCCATCGCTACGTACTCCGCCACTTCCTCCGGAGTGATGCACTCCATCTGGCCGAGCCCCGTGACGGTCTCGAACTCGTCCGGGGAGAAGAGGCCGTTCTCGCCGACGTCGATGTACACCCCCTCGAGTGGCTTCCCCAGATCGCACCACGGCTGCGCGCCCGGCCGGAAGGCATCCACCACAGGCACGGGCTCGGGGCAATCGACCAGCGCGATCGGCCGCCCTTTGCGCCGAATCGGTCCGAAGCCGATCTCGCGCCACGCGATCGTCGCGGTGGGCTTGATCTCGATCGTCGCCGGGGCACCGGGCGTACGGCCCAGCAGGAACAGCAGCAGCGATTGGGCGCCCGCCACCGCCGACTTGGTCAAGAGCGGCCGACTGGGGCGCTCCTCCGAGTGGGTGTAGGGGATGTTGAACCCCATGCCGCCGGTGCCGCTCGTGCCGATCTTCACATACGCCTTGGTTTCGGCGCGTCGCAGCGCCTCGACGAGGATCTGCACGTGCCGGATCAGCTGGGGCATGGTGAGAAGCAGGACGTGACGCTCCACCGCCGCGCGGTCGACCTGGCCGTCGGCCGCGAGCGCGAGCAGGTCCTCGGCGCTCTTGAGCGGGTCCTGATAGGCGAACGCCGTCGCGGTGTTGATGCTGTCCACGACGGCGTCAGGCTTGTATTTCAGCAACAGCTGGTACAGGAAGCTGCGGTGGAGGATGTCGTCGGTGAATTCGCTCAGCAGGTCCTCGAGCATCAGCCGGCGGTGCGCGGCGCTCGCCATGATCGCGCCGCGCTCCAGCTGAGCGAGGCTCGCCGGGAGGAACACGTTTCCCCACTCGACCTCGATCGTGGCGCGGCCGCGGTCCGGCTCGAGCGCCCGCGCGGTCGCGCGCACCTCGTCTTCGAACAGCGCCACCAGCACCACGCGGCGCGGCGCGGCGGCGAGCAGCCGCCGCGCCACGGCGTGACCCACCAGCCCGCTCCCCCCGAGGATCATCGCCGTCCGGTCACGCAGTTCCATGCAGTCGCTCGATGGCTTGGATCTCGACGGCCGAGAGTCGCCGGTACTTCCCTTCAGCCAGCCGCCCCAGACGCACCGGCCCGTAGGCGACCCGGTGCAACCACTCGACCTTGAGCCCCAGCGCCTCGGCCAGCCGGCGCACGATGCGCTGCCGCCCCTCGGCGAGGGTGAGCTCCACTTCGACGCTGCGCGCCACCGGCCGCACGCGGAAGTCCATCACGCGCACCGGCCGGCCGTCGATCACGATCGGGAGCGCCAGGGCCCGCCGCAGGTCGGCGACGCTCAAGCCGTGCGCCCGCAGCCAGTAGGTGCGTGGCACCGCGAACCGCGGGTGCATCAGCCGGTGCGCAGCCCCGCCGTCCGTCGTGAGGAGCAGCAAGCCCGAAGTCATCACATCCAGCCGTCCAACGTACGTGAGGCCCGGCACCTTGGGGAGCAGCTCGTAGACCGTGCGCCGCCCCTCGGGGTCGCCGCGGCTCACGACATAGCCTACGGGCTTGTTGAGCGCGAGCCAGGCGAGGGCGCTCGGGCGCACGGCGCGGCCGTCCACGGTGACGCGCTGCCGTGCGGGATCGACGCTCACGCCGAGCGTGGCGACCTCGCCATCCACGCGCACGCGGCCCGCGCGGATCAACTCTTCGGCCTTGCGACGCGACGTCACGCCCGCGCGCGCCAAGGCGCGCTGCAGGCGCATCAGCGTCATTCGGGTTCGGTGGGCGCGGGCGGCTGGAGCGCCACCGACAGCTCGTCGAGCCGCGGCAACTCGTCCAGGTCCTTGAGTCCCAGCATCTCCAGGAACTGTGGGCTGGTGCCGTACAACAGCGGCCGGCCGAGCCCTTCGCCCCGGGTCACGACGTCCACCAGACCGCGCTCGATCAGCTTGTCGATCACGGCCCCGCAATCGACGCCGCGGATCTCGTCCACCTCGAGGCGCGCCACCGGCTGGCGGTAGGCGATGATGGCCAGCGTTTCGAGCGCCGCCGGCGAGAGCCGCCGCGGGCGCAGGGCGAACTGAGCGCGATCGATCGCCTCGGCGTACTCGCGCCGCGTGAGGAACTGCCACCCTTGCGCGATCTCCACGAGCTCGACTCCATGGTCCTGGGTGGCGTACGCGTCCCGGATCTCGGCCAGGCCGGCGCGCACCGCGTCCTCGCCGGCGCCCTGCTCGAGCGTCACCAGCTCGCCCACGGTCAGCGGGCGAGACGACGCGAACAGCGCAGCCTCAAGCAGCTTCGCGAGGGGACTCACGCCGGATCACGATGGGAGCGAACGGGCCGTCCTGCGACAGCCGCAGCGCGCCGCGCTTGGCGAGCTCGAGCAGCGCGATGAAGGCGGAGAGCATGTCGACCAGCGTGGGGCGCTCCCCCACCACGTCGAGCCAGCCGACCCGCTCGCGCCCGGCGAGCAGCGTCTCGATCCGGGCGATCGCGCCCTCCACGTCGAGCGGGCGCGGCACAACGCGGTGCAGCACCGGCTCGGGGATGAGCGCGATCACCCGTTCGGCGGCGGCGAGCAGGTCATTCAGCTCGATCACCAGCGGGGCCGGCGGCGCCGCGGGTGGCTCCGGGCGGAACCCGCGCCCGAACTGCTCGGCGCGCCGCGCCGCCGCCTGCGCCAGCCAGTCGACCAGCTCGCGGATCTGCTGGTACTCGAGCAACCGGCGCACCAGCTCCGCTCGCGGGTCCTCCCACTCGTCGTCCCCCACGCGCCGCGGCAGCAGCAGCTGCGCCTTGATGCGGAGCAGTCGGGCCGCCATCTCAAGGTAGTCGGCCGCCTGATTGAGCCCCAACTCGCTGATCACCGCGAGGAACTGATCGGCGATTTTCGCGATCGGGAGATCGGTGATGTCGAGCTCGTCCTCGTGGATCAGGTGCAGCAGCAGGTCGAGCGGGCCCGAGAACTGCTCGAGCTCGACGACGAAGCCGGCGTCCTGCGCGGCGGGTGGAACAGTCGTCACGAAGCCCCCGCTATGACGAACCCGCGCACCAACAAGAGCCCGAGGTCCATCAGCCGATGCGCCGGCCACAAGAAAACGCCAATCACGCCCGGCAAGAGCCAGGTGACCGCGAGAATCGGGATGAACCCGAACATGTAGAGTTGGCGGTACTTCAGTCCCGCTCCGGGCGGCAACAGGTGGTAGAAGACGTGGCTCCCGTCCAAGGGCGGGATCGGGATGAGGTTGAAGAACGCGAGCACCAGGTTCAGCCACATCCCGTACAGCGTCATCCGCTGAACGATGCCCAGCGTCCCGGCGAGCGCGGGCACGCCCTGCGCCGCCAGCCCAACGATCGCGAACAGGCAGGCGAACAGGACGAACAACACCAGGTTGGTCGCGATCCCCGCCAGCGACACGATCACGTCGCCCCGCACGAACTTACGGTACTTGCGGGGATTCACCGGCACCGGTTTGGCGCCGCCGAAAGTGTAGGTGCCGTTCGAAGCGACCCACAGCATGACGGGCAGCAAGACGGTCATGAACGGGTCGATGTGCTTGAGGGGATTGAGCGTCAGCCGCCCCAGCATGTAGGCGGTATCGTCGCCCTGGCGGTAGGCAGCCTCGGCGTGAGCGTATTCGTGGGCCACCATGGAGAACAGCAGCACCGGTGCCCACACGAGGAGTTCGAACGAGATGGCGTGCGCTCGGGGTCAGTGACGGACTAAGATAGCGAATCCGCGGGCTGCCGGTCAACGGCGTAGCGCCTTGACCGACCAGCACTTACCCTCTATCTTCCGCGCCCAATCGAGGAGACCGTCGGTGCCCAGAATCAAGTCCGCCAAGAAGGCGATGCGTCAGGCACGGGCGCATACCCAGCGCAACCGCGCGCAGCGGTCCGCGCTGCGGACCGCGCTGAAGCGCGTACGCAGCGCTACCTCCACCGACCAGGCGGCCCAAGCCTACCGGTCGGCCGTGCAACTGCTCGACCGCGCCGCCCGTAAGCACCTCATCCACCGGAACACGGCGGCACGACACAAGTCCCGCTTGGCCGCGGCGCTTCGCAAACTCTCGAAATAAGAAGAGACGTCGCCGGCGGCTAGAAGGCGGCGAGCTCGGCACCGCACTGCTGGCAGTACCACTCGGTGGGCCGGTTCATCGTCCCGCATTCCTTGCATTTCAGCGTCTTATCCGCCTGCTCGTCACCGGCTGAATCGGACGCCTCCGGCAAGACGGGAGCGGGCGAGGGATTTGCCGCGCGCGGCGCCGAGGGAGGCTGGGCGCGCGGCATGTCGGCTGGGACCACGGGTTGGAATTGGGCGCCGCTCGCGCGCCGCGCCGAAGGAGCCGCGTCATCGTCTTCCGTCACGGACTTGATGAACGCCAGCTCGTCTTCGTGCCCTACTTTTTGCGGCGTGGGCCTCGCGTGCGGCTGTGGCTTCGGCGGCGGGGTGCTCCGGACGAGCGGCTTGTTCCCCACGAGCGCGTCGAGCTCTTGCAGCTTGTGGATGTCCGCCTCGACGGCCTGCAGGTCTTCGCGGACCGAGATGAGCTCCGCGAGCACGTCCTTGTGCACCTGCTCCCACTGCCCTTCGTCGTATTCGCCCACGGAGTGCCGCAGCTCTGTCTCCGTGAGCTTCTCCGCCGCCAGGGCTTCCTTCTTCTGCAGCTCGCCCCGCAGGTGTCGCTTCTCCTCGATCGCCTGGCGGGCGCTCTCGGCGTGAGCCTTGAGCTCCTCAGTCACCGCGGCAAGCCGGGCCTCGTAATCGGAGCGGACCCGCGCGCGCACGTGCCCGGGACTCGCGTCCGCCGAGTCGTTCAGGCGGGCGATCCAGGCTTCGTATTGACGGCGCTCCTCCAGCAGACGCTGGATGATCGCGGTGCTCTTGGAGGTGCCTTTGGGCATAGCACAAATCTATCAAGGCCCCGCCCAAACCCAGCGGCGGAGCGTAAGTTAACTGCGGCCATATGGTTGTGGCGCCCCGTCAAGCAGCGCTGGGGCCCTCCCCCGGGTGCACGACCGTCCCACCGACCACGGTCAACGCAGCACGGCCCGTGAGCGTGCGCCCGGCAAACGGGGTGTTTCGGCTCTTCGAGAAGAAAGTTACCGGGTCGACCGTCCACCGTGCCGTGACGTCGAGCACCACCACGTCCGCGGGTGCCCCGGGTTTGAGCGAGCCCCCGGGCAACCGGAGCGCGGCGGCGGGCGCCGTGCTCATCCGAGCGATCAGCTCCGCGGCCGTGAGCACGCCACCCTCCACCAGCTCGGTCCACGCCACCCCGAATGCGGTCTCGAGGCCCGCGACGCCGAAGGGTGCATCGTCGAACGCCGCCTCTTTGGCGTCGTACGCGTGGGGCGCGTGATCGGAGGCGATGCAATCGATCACGCCGTCCTTCAGGGCGGCGCGCAGCGCGGCCACGTCAGCCGCCTCGCGCAGCGGCGGGTTCATCTTGGCCTGTGTGTCGTAACCCTCGCAGGCGAGGTCGGTGAGGGTGAGGTGATGCGGTGTGACTTCGGCGGTCACGCGGACGCCTCGTTCCTTGGCACGGCGAATCAGCTCGACCGAGCCCCGGGTCGACATGTGGCAGAGGTGCACGTGGCCACCCGTGAGCTCGGCGAGCAGGATGTCGCGGCCCACCATGATCTCCTCGGCGGCGGCCGGGATTCCCTTCAGTCCGAGGCGCGTGGCGACGAGTCCTTCGTGCATCACCCCGCCCGCGGCGAGCGTCGGCTCCTCGCAGTGGTCCGCGACAGGAATCCCGAAGGTCTGCGCGTATTCGAGCGCCGTGCGCATCATGTGGCTCGAGGCGACCGGCTTCCCGTCATCCGACACGGCGACGGCGCCCGCGCCCACCATCTCGCCGAACTCCGAGAGCTGCTCGCCCTTCTGTCCGACCGAGATGGCGCCGATGGGATAGACCCGCGTGAGCCCCGCCCGGGCCGCCTGCCGCACGATGAAGCCCACCGCGGCCTGGTTGTCGGTCACCGGGTCGGTGTTCGGCATCGCGCACACGGCGGTGAAGCCGCCCGCCGCAGCGGCCCGAGTGCCGCTGGCGATGGTCTCGACGTCCTCGTTCCCCGGCTCTCGCAGGTGCACGTGCACGTCGAGGAGCCCGGGGGCGACGACCTTGCCCCGCACGTCCCGCACGTCGGCCCCATCCGGCGACCCGAGCCCGGTGCCGACGGCGGCGATTTTGCCGTCCTGGATGAGCACGTCCATGGTCTGGTCGAGCGACCGGCTCGGGTCGATCACACGGCCGCCCTGCAACAGGAGCGGCCGCATCACTCGTTCGCTCCCCCGGCCGGCCCCTTTGCCGCGTCCGCGAGCTCGGGCCGTCCGCCGGCCAGCAGGTACAGCGCCGCCATGCGCACCGCCACACCGTTGGTCACCTGGGCGAGGATGACGCTGTGCGACCCGTCGGCGACGCGCGAGTCGATTTCCACCCCGCGGTTCATGGGGCCGGGGTGCATGATCGTGAGCTGGCGGGGCGCTCGCTCGAGCCGCTCTTGGGTGACGCCAAACACCCGGTAGTACTCGCGCAGACTCGGGATGAATCCCCGCTCCATGCGCTCGAGTTGCAGGCGCAGCACATTCAGCACGTCCGCCCACTCGATCGCCTCCTCGATGCGGCGGAACCGGCAGACGCCGAGCTCTTCGATGCCGCGCGGCATCAGCGTGGCCGGCCCGCACACGCCCACCTCGGCGCCCAGCTTCAGCAGCCCCCAGATGTTCGAGCGGGCGACGCGCGAGTGGAGGATATCACCCACCAGACAGACCTTCAGCCCGGCGATCCTGCCATGCGTGTCGCGGATGGTGAGGAGATCGAGCAGCGCCTGGGTGGGATGCTCGTGCTTGCCGTCGCCCGCGCTGACGACGTTCGAGCGGATGCGGTCGCCGAGGAATTGGGCCGCGCCGGACGAGGGATGCCGGATCACTACCATGTCGATCCGCATCGCTTCGAGGTTCTTCGCTGTGTCGACGAGGGTCTCACCCTTCTGCACGGCGCTGCCCGACGCGGCCACGTTGACCGTGTCCGCCGAGAGGCGCTTCTCCGCGAACTCGAAGGAGATGCGGGTGCGGGTGGAGGCTTCGAAGAACAGGTTGACGATAGTCTTGCCGCGCAACGCCGGCACCTTCTTGATGGGACGCTCCGACACCTCTTTGAACGGCTCGGCGGTGTCGAGGATCAGGCGGATCTGGTCCGGGGAGAGGTACTCGAGCCCGACCAGGTCCTTGCCGAGCACGGCGGTCATGCGGCCGCTCCTCGGTCCGCGGCTGAAGCCGCGACTCGGCGCCTACGGCTGAAGCCGCTTGAGCGGCAGGCGCCGAGCCGCGAGTTCACTCGCGGATTCACGAGCGACCCCTCGCCACCAGCTCCACCAGATCCTTCCCATCGATCTCCTCTACCAGCACGTCCACGCGCTCCCCGCTGTTCACCTTCACCTGCTTGCCGACAATGTCCGGTTGGATCGGCAGCTCGCGACCGCCGCGGTCGACGAGCACGCACAGCGAAATCCGTTCGGGGCGCCCAAAGTCCGCGAGCTCGTCGAGCGCGGCCCGAACGGTGCGGCCGGTGTACAGCACGTCGTCCACGATCACCACGTGCTTGCCGGTGAGATCGCCGGGGATGCGGGTCTCTCCGATGACCGGCTTCGGGCCCACGGTCTGGAGGTCGTCGCGATACAGGGTGATGTCGAGGGCGCCGCGGGGGACGACCACGCCCTCGTTCGTCTCGATCTGCTTGGCGATCCGTTCGGCGAGCTCCACGCCGCGCCGCTGGATGCCGATCAGGACCAGCTGCTCGGTCCCGTGCGCCAGCTCGAGCACCTCGACCGCCATACGCTGAAGCGCCCGCGACAAGGCACGGGCGTCCAGGATGGTCGTGCGCTCGGGCCGGCTCATCTCAGGCTTGGAAGGTAACCAGCGGCACAGCGGGGTCAACGGCGGGGCGCGCCCGCGAGCACCGCCTGGACTGCCGTGCGGTAGCTCTACCTCTGGGACACGCGCACGTAATCGACGCGCATCGTCTGCGGGAACACCGTCGTCGTATCCGGACTGCCGGGCCAGTAGCCGCCGACGGCGACGTTGAGGAGGATGAAGAAGGGATGGTCGTACACCCAGGGCCCCGGCAGATCGCTCGGGAGGACGGTCTTGTACAGGGTGCTGTCCACGAACCACTGAATCGCGTTCGGCTGCCACTCGATCGCAAACACGTGAAAGTCGTCGGCGAACGCGCCAGTGCTCAGGCTATAGGCGCTGCTGATGCCGTTGGCACCGGAGTAGTTGGGGCCGTGCACCGTGCCGTGCACGCGCCCGGGCTCTTTCCCGATGTTCTCCATGATGTCGATCTCCCCGCACGTGGGCCAGCCGACTTGCGGGATATTGTCGCCCAGCATCCAGAACGCGGGCCACAGCCCTTGCCCGCGCGGGATCTGAATGCGTGCCTCGATGCGGCCGTACTTCCACACGCCCAGGCCCTGGGTCTTGAGGCGCGCGGAGGTGTACGCCTGGTTACCGAACGCCTCGCGACGCGCCTCGATCACCAGGTAGCCGTTTTCGACTCGGGCGTTCTCGACCCGATTGGTATAGAACTCGAGCTCGCCGTTCCCCCAGCCATTGCCCCCCGTCTCGCGCACCCATTTCGTGGTGTCGAGCGCAGTGCCGTCGAACTCGTCGTGCCACACGAGCCGCCACGGCGGCAGCGGTGGGGGGGGACCGGCTGTGCTCCCGGCGGGGGCCTGGTCGGCGCGGCACGCGAGCGTGGGGCACACCGCGACCAGGGCGATGGCCAGCACCAGACGCACACCTGCAAGTGGCGCGCGGGTTGCCGTCGCAGAAAACGGGTGGTTGCCGCTCGGGTCCAAGATGGTGGTGCGCTCGGGCCGGCTGATCGGTTGGAAGGTAACGACCGGCACGGCGGGGTCAACGCCGTGGCGCATCCCGCCGTGCGGGGTTGACGCCCAGCAGTGCAGCGCGTCTTTTCGAGCCCGAGCTGCTGCAACATCCCAAGCGGGGAGAGCCTATGCGGCGTTGCATTTGGAGTCTGGTGGGACTCACCGTCGCGGCCACGTCGCTCGGCGCGCAGGGGCTGCGCGACAAGATCTCCGAGCTGTTCATCTTCACGGCCGGCAAGGACCCACTCTTCCTCGGCGGGACTGCCGACCCGAGCAACCCGGCCACGATCCAGCTGCACGCCAACCATTTCATCCCCTCCGCCCGAGCCGAGAACGGCAGCCTGATCTCGTTCATCGGGAACGCGATCAGCGGCAACGTCGCGAACATCCCTGTGAGCGCGACGAGCGGCGGCTCCACCTTTCGGTTCGAAGGCGGCGTTCCGGTCCGGACGTCCACCTCGCCCGGCCCCGTGTTCGCCGAGCGCGCCCAGACGCTGGGCCGCGGTCGGGTCTTCGTCGGTGCCAACGTCAATCGCTTGCACTTTGAGACACTGCGCGGCGTGAGCCTGAAGGATATCGAAATGACCTTCACGCACGAGAACGTCACGGGCCCCGTGTGCGACAGCATTGTCGGCGCGAGCTGCACCCCGTACGGCGTCCCCACGCTGGAAAACGACGTGATCGCCGTCCGGCTGGCGCTCGACCTCGACATGACGGTCACGTCGTTCTTCCTGAGCTTCGGGCTGCTCGATCGGGTGGACATCGGCGTCGTACTGCCGATCGTATCCACGTCGCTGACCGGCACGAGCGACGCGCAGATCCGTCCGTTCGGCGGGACGACCGCGGCGCACTTCTGGGGCGGCACTCCGAGCAATCCCCAACTCTCCACATCCCGCTTGGTGCAGGGATCCGCGACCGGGATTGGCGACATCGCAGCCCGGGTGAAAGTGACCGTCACCGAGTCGGAACGCACCGCGTTCTCGATCCTCGGCGACCTACGCTTTCCTACCGGCAGCGAGAACGACCTGCTCGGATCCGGTCACCTCGCGGCCCGCGGCCTCGGCATCCTGTCCGCGAAGTTCCGGGATTTTGCGCCCCACGCCAACGTCGGATTCCTCTTTCGGAGCGGTGATCTGCAGAACAATGCCGTCCTCGCCACCGTGGGATTCGATCACTTGATGGCGCCGTGGGCCACCATGGCGGTGGATCTTGCCTCGGAGTTCGAGGTTGGCGACAGCAAGCTGCGACTCCCCGGCACGGTGACGTACGACGCACCCTTCCGCCGTACCGTCGAGCCGACGAACATCCCCACCGAGCGCGACGATCAGATCAACGCGTCGTTCGGGTTCAAGTTCGTCACCGGCTCGGGAGTCACGCTGGTCGCCAACACGCTGTGGCCGCTCAACCGCGGGGGGCTCCGGCCCAACGTGCTGTGGACCGCCGGGCTGGAGTACAACTTCTAAAAGCAGGGCTAGCGCAGGGAGTGGATGGACGTGAGGTGCCAGCCGGTGGAGTCCTGCACGACGGTCGCGCGGAACGTGGTCGTGTCGCGCCTGCTCCGGCCCGTCTTCGCGTCCACGTACTCGTACACCCCGTTCACGAGCACGTCGGCGGAAGCGCCCGCGATGACCAGTCGGTTGATGGTCAACCCCGCCTTGAGCTCAGGGACCGACGCGAAGAACTGTCGCAACGTCTCCTGTTCCGGACTCGTCAGTCCCGGATACACCCGCCGCACCTCGTTCACGTCGCGCGATTCGAGCGCGCGCGCATAGTCGGCAATCAGCGCCTTGATCTCCACGCGCGGATCCGCAGGCGGATGCGTGACAGGCGCGGGAGCCGGTGGCTCCGCGGGAGGCTGTCGTGCGACGTCGCGCGCCGCGCGGGCGCGCGACGCCCGCTCGGCCTCCGTCCAGAGCGACGCGGCCGACGCGAACTGAACCATCGCCTCCGCGGGCAGCCCCCGTGGGGCGAGCGATTCCGCGGCCCGAAACACCGTGTCGCCCTTGGCGATCTCCGCGGGCGTGGCGCCCGCGTCGAGCGCCCGACGCATCGCCGCGAGCGCCGTCGCCCGCATCGAGCCCAGCAGGGTGTCCTCCGGACGCGCCGCCGCGCGCGTCGTGGAGTCGGCGGCCGCGGCGAGCGGCGGTCGCACACCCGGCGACTCTCCTGGCACGCGGGCGGGGGGACGGGCGGGCGACCGCCGCGCTGGAGCAACTGTCTTGGCTGTCTGCGCCGCCGGACGGAGCGGACCCGTGTCCGCCGCCGCAACGTTCCGGCCCGACACGGCCACGCTGTCCGCCGCCGCCGGAGGCGGCGCGGCAGACCTCCGCCACGGCGCGGTGAACCACAGCGCGGCGGCGATTCCGGCCGCGCCGAGTCCCCACCAGAGCCACGATCTCCGAACGGCCTCCGCAGCCGTGGTGGCGGTCGCGCGGGTGCGCGGCTTCGCCAGCGGGATCGGGCTGGTCGGCGTCCTCATCCGGGCGAGCAGCTGGGCACCGCTGCCGGCTCGCGCCAGGGTCACCATCTGGCTGCGAACAGGATCGTCCTGCCGCAGGGACGGCCGGCCGCACACGGCAACCACATCTTCCATCCCGGGCCAGCGCGCGCGCGGATCCTTCTCCAGCATCCGCATGACGGCCGCGTCGAGGTTGGCGGGGCATTCGGGACGGAGCGCGCTCACCGGGCGCGGCCGCCGGTTGAAATGCGCGTACATGACCGACATGATCGAGTCGCCCTCGAACAGCGGCTTCCCGGTCAGCATTTCGTAAGCGACGACACCAAGCGAATACTGATCCGACGCCCCCGTCACCTCCTCCATCGCGCACTGCTCGGGGCTCATGTAGGTCGGCGTACCCACGGTGACGCCGGTCAGGGTGAGCCCTTGCGACTGGAGCACCTTCGCGATCCCGAAGTCGGTGACGACCGCCCAACCCTCCTCGTCCAGCATGATGTTCGCGGACTTGATGTCACGGTGAACCACGCCGTGACGATGGGCGTAGCTGAGCGCGTCGCTCACCTGAGCGAGGATCAGCTGAACCATTGGGATGGCGAGGGGGCCGACGTCGCGGATCACCGCATCGAGCGGCCGGCCCTGCACGTACTTCATGACGAAGTACAGGACCTCGTCGCTTTCCTTGACGGCATAGATCGGGATGATGTGCGGGTGGCTGAGCGCGGCGGCGGTGCGCGCCTCGCGCTTGAACCGCTCCACCATCCCCTCTCCCATGGCCAGGAGGGCGGGTGCGAGGACCTTGATCGCCACGCTGCGGTCGAGGGCGAGGTCGTGCGCCAGATACACCGTCGCCATGCCGCCGTGGCCCAGCTCGCCCAGCACATCGTACTCGCCCAGCGTGGCCCGGCGCAGGGCGTCGAGCTGCCCGATGCGCTGGCCGGCCGGAGGCCCGCTGGCCGGGGTCGCCACGGTCGCTGCCGCTTCGTCGGTCACGACCGGTATGCTCGTGCCGCACCGGGGACAGAAAAACGCCCCGGAGCCGACGCTCGTACCGCAGCGCGTACAGAACGTGCGACCCGCGACCGTCATCGAAACGATCCCGCCCAGTCACTGGAGACCTGCCCCTAACTGCTCAAATATCGCGTTGGGGGACGGCGAGGCAACTGTCCATCGCCCGGATGCGGCTTTCCGGACTCAGCCGAACACCGCGGTCAGTGGCGGGTCGCCCGCGAGCACCGCCTGCACATTGGCCAGCGCGATGGCGGCCATCTGGCGCCGGGCTTCGAGCGTGGCGCTGCCCAGGTGCGGCAGCAGCACCGTGCGGGGCGCCGCCACGAGTCGCGGGTGGATGCGCGGCTCCTCGAGGTAGACATCGAGGCCCGCGGCGCCGAGCCGGCCCTGTTCCAGCGCCAGGGCCAGCGCCTCTTCGCGAATCAGGTCGCCGCGCGCGGTGTTGATGAGGATGGCGCCCGGCTTCATGTGTCGCAGCGTGTCCGCGTTCATGATGCCCTTCGTCTCCGGGACCGAAGGCACGTGCAGCGACAGCACGTCGCTCTCCCGCAGCAGGCGCGAGAGCTCCACCCGCACTGCGGCGGTGTGTTGCTCGAAGGCCGGCCGCGGGTGGCGGGCGGTGTAGAGGATGCGCATTCCGAACGCCACCGCCCGGCGCCCCACCGCCTGGCCGATCCGGCCCGCCCCGAACAAGCCCAGGGTGCGGCCCCGCAGCTCGATGCCGAGCAGCAGCTCCGGATGCCACCCGGTCCATGAGCCGCTCCGCACCAGCGCCGTGCCCTCGACCACGCGACGGGCGCACGCGAGAATCAGCGCCCAGGTGAGATCGGCGGTCGCATCGGTGAGCACGTCCGGCGTGTTGGTCACGCGGACGCCGCGCAGCTCCGCCGCCACGACGTCCACGTTGTCGTGTCCGACGGCGCAGTTCGCGACGATCTTGAGCTGCGGGAGGTGTTTGAGCTCGGTGCCGCCCACCCAACGGGAGAGCAGCGGCACGATCGCCACGTAGTCGCCCGGCGGCGTGGGCTGCGGGGCGGAGAGCCAGGTAACGTCGAGCCCGACCAGTTGGTCGGGCTCGAGGAGGCCCTGCAGCTCGGCGGCGATGAGGACGCGGTGACCCAAGGAGGCGAGCCGGTCAGCTGGGCGGAATCCCCGCGTCCATCAGGATGCGCCATGTGCCGTCGGCCTGCTGGCGCCACACGACGACGTACTTGCCCGCGATGTTGACGGCGGGATCCGTGGCGTGCGGCGGGTAGTGATAGGCGTAGTGGCCGTACTCGACGGCGGTGGCGCCGTCCAGCAGCACCTCATCGGATTGCACGACCACCTCGTCCGCCCGACGGCCGTCGGCGAAATCCGCACGAAAGCGCTGCTCGATGGCGGACCGACCCTTCCAGATCTTCCCCACCCGCATCCCCACCTGCACCCCACTGTCGGCGAAGATGCGCGCGAGCGCGGCCGCGTCGCCCTGCTTGACCGCCGCGGCCCACGCGGCGTTCTGCCCGTCGATCGCGCGGCGCACCGCGGTGAGGTCGGCGCGCTGCGCCGCGGCGGTGACCGCGCCGGCGAGCAGCAGGGCGGCGCCCGCCAGCGGGACCCCGGTGACGCGCGTCATGGCCCGGCCTCCCTCCTACTTCCGCCCCAAGTGCGACCGGCGAATCGAATCGTCCAGCGCGAGCGCCCGCTCAGGGCTCCACTTGTAGTAGAGCTGCAGGCACGCGCCCGGCTGCATGCCCCTGCGCATCGCGCAGGCTTGGAGCTCCTGACGGTGCTGCGACGCGTTGGCGCGCCACAAGGAGTCGTCCGTTGCCTTGGCCCGCGCCGGAGCCCAGGCGAAGCCCAGCAGACAGCGGGCCACGTCGCCCGACGGGTCGGCGGCGCACTGCTGGACCTCCTTGCGATGCCGCGGCGCGTCGGCCCGCCAGCCGGAATCCGCGCTGAACTGCGCCGTGCTGTCCTGCTGGTGTTGGAACCGCGCAGCCGCGGCGTCCGCCTCCTTCCGGCTCCATTTGTACTGCAGCACGAGACACTGCGCCTCACCTTTGGCGTCCATGGTGATCTTGCTGCAACTGCGGATCTCCCTGAGCTTCCTCGCCTCCGACTTGCCGCAGCTCGCAGCGGCGAGCGCGCAGAGCACGGCAAGACCAAGCTTCGTCCGGCGCATCGGTCCCTCCGGGTAGGAGACACCACGATCGGGCGGGCGCGCTCCCGTGACGTCCTACGGACAGGGTGGGATTCGAACCCACGGTACCCTTGCGGGCACACCGGTTTTCGAGACCGGCCGTTTCAACCGCTCACGCACCTGTCCTTGCAACAGTTGCACGTTGCCTGTTGCACGTCCCCGCGAGCACGGCTCCGACCCGCGTGCAACGTGTGACGTGGAACCTGCAACGTGTAAAGAACGGATAGGGTGGGATTCGAACCCACGAAACGGTTACCCGTTTACACGCTCTCCAGGCGTGTGCCTTCAGCCACTCGGCCACCTATCCACGCGGCTAGACGCGCCGGCCCTCAGGGACCCGGCCGCGCAGGACGTCCAAGAAAGACGCGGGGAAATATAAGTGCCGGCCGCCCGCCCAAGCGATATGTTTGTAGGCATGAGCGATCGGGGTGTGTGGCCGAGAGCGTGGCTGGCCGGGTGGACGGTCGTGGTGCTCGGTGTGCCGGCCGGCGCCCAGACGAGCGCGCCGGCGCCGCCGGCCTTGTTCGATTCCCCCGAGCCGCTCGAGTTCACGTTGACGACCAACCTGAAGGCGGTGGACAAGGATCGGGGAACCGACCGCCACTACCATCCGGCGGTCCTGTCCTTCTCCGGCCCCGACCACGCGCCGGCCACGCTGAACATTCGCGTGATCACCCGCGGCATCTTCCGCCTCAAGCCGACGACCTGCTGGTTCCCTCCGCTGCTGCTCGTTCTCCCGAAGAAGGCGGCCGCGGCCACCGTGTTCGGGCACCGGAACAAACTGAAGCTCGTGACCTACTGCCGGAATAAGGACGACTACGAGCAGTACGTGGTGCAGGAGTACCTGATCTACCGCATGTACAACCTCCTGACCCCCCGCAGCTTTCGCGTGCGCTTGGCCCGGGTCACGTACGCCGACTCGGCGGGAAAAGAGACTGCGGTGACGCGATACGGCTTCCTGATCGAGGACGACCGCGAGCTGGCGGAGCGCAATCGCGCGAAGGTCGTCGCGACGAAGGGGATGCTGCAGGACGAGATCGACTCCACCAACATGGCAATGGTGGCGGTATTCCAGTACATGATCGCGAACACGGACTGGTCGGTCTGGGGACTGCACAACATCAAGCTGCTGGCGGATTCGATTGGCGTGGTGTACGCTGTCCCCTGGGACTTCGACTGGTCGGGTGTGATCGCGCCCCCTTACGCGAAGCCGGACGCGCGGCTGCCGATTCAGTCGGTGCGCCAGCGCTTGTTCCGCGGTTCCTGCCGCACGGCGGACGAGCTGGCGGCGGTGTTCGCCCCGTTCCAGGCCAAGAAGGACTCGATCTACAGCCTGTACCAGAACGAACCGGCGCTGACGCCCAAGAGCCGCGAGCAGACGCTCCGCTACTACGACGAGTTCTACAAGACGATCAGCGACCCGCGCGCCGTCAAGCGGGAGTTCCTGCAGGTGTGCGGCAACCGCACCTAGGGCTGGGGCCGCAGGGCGGTGAACCCTACGCCTCCTCGACACCGTATCATGCGAAGTCTCCCTACGAGGTAGGTGCCATGAACACGCTGCCGAGCAAACGCAAGCCGGTGGAGCCGACCGACGCGGAAGCCACGCCCACCTGGCGCGAGCTGGCCGAGCGGTTCCGCGACGTGATGAAGGATTTCCTGCGGGAAGGCAAGGAGCTGGAGCGCGAGCTCGAGCCCAAGCTGCTGCCGGCGCTGAAGCGGATGCGGGCCGAGATCGAGCGCTTGATCGCGAAGCTCGAGGAGCGGGCTAAGAAGCAGGGTTAGGCAGGCTCGAACCGCGCGGTGAAGTGGCGCAGCCACGGCGCCTGCTCCACGATGTGGTACCCCCGCAGCTCGCCTTTGCGCTGCGCCACGGCGGCGATCACTTCGCCAACATAATCGATGTGGCTCTGCGTGTAGGTACGCCGCGGCACGGCCAACCGCACCAGCTCCATCGGCGCCGGCGTCTCGCTTCCGTCCGGGCGGCGCTTGCCGAACATCACCGAGCCGATCTCCACGGCGCGTACGCCACCGACGCGGTACAGCTCGACGGCGAGCGCCTGCGCCGGATACTCGGCCGGCGGGATGTGCGGCAGCAGCGCCTTGGCGTCGAGATACACGGCGTGCCCGCCCGGGGGCTGCACCACGGGCACGCCCGCCCGCTCCGCTTGCTCGGCGAGATAGGCCGTGGAGCGCAGCCGGTACTTCAAGTAGTTCTCGTCGAGCGCTTCATCGAGACCGGTCGCCACCGCCTCCAGGTCGTAGCCCGCGAGGCCGCCGTAGGTGGGGAAGCCCTCAGTGAGGATCAGCAGATTGCGGCACTCGCGCGCGACGTCGGGATCGTTCATCGCCAGGAACCCCCCGATGTTCGCGAGCCCGTCCTTCTTGGCGGACATGGTGCATCCGTCGGCCAGCGCGAACATCTCCCCGGCGATCGCGCGGGCGGTTTTGCCCGCGAACCCCTCCTCGCGCAGCTTGATGAAATAGGCGTTTTCCGCGAAGCGACAGGCGTCCAGGTAGAGCGGCAGGCGGTGCCTGTCGCACACGGCGCGCACCGCCTTGAGGTTCGCGAGACTGACCGGCTGGCCGCCGCCCGAATTGTTCGTCACCGTGACCATGACGAGGGGGATCCGCTCCCGCCCCACCTCGTGGATCGTCGCTTCGAGCGCGGCGACGTCCATGTTGCCCTTGAACGGATGCCGCGCCGCCGGCACGCGGCCTTCGGGAATGACCAAGTCGCGCGCCTCGGCGCCACAGTACTCGATGTTGGCGCGCGTGGTGTCGAAATGGGTGTTGTTGGGCACCACGTGCCCCGGCTTGACGACCACCGAGAAAAGAATCCGCTCCGCCGCCCGGCCCTGGTGGGTGGGGATCACCTCCTTGAGCCCGGTGATCTCGCGCACCACGTCCTGAAACCGGTAGAACGATCGACTGCCGGCGTAGGACTCGTCCGCGTCCATCATCGCCGCCCACTGGCGCGACGACATGGCACCCGTGCCCGAGTCCGTCAGCAGATCGATGAGGACATCGTCGCCCTGCAGGCCGAACAGGTTGTAGCCCGCCCTCACCAACGCCGCCTCGCGCTCCTGCGGCGTCGTGGCGGTGATGGCCTGGGTGGAGTGGATCCGGAACGGCTCGATGATGGTGCGGAAGGGCATGGGCAATTCCTGGTGCCGGGTTTAGGACGGGCTACGGCTGAGCGCACAGACGCGCGACGGTGCACAGCTTGCAGGCAACTGGAACACCCGCATGCTCAAACCTATACGCAGCGACGGTAAACGACCGGCGCGGTTGCCGCGTCTCACTATCGCGCGACGCCACTCCGGAGACCGGTTGAGCGATACCAGGCAGCTGGACGACGCAGTGGCCCCGCTGGTACCGCGCGCGCTGGCCGGTGACGCTACGGCTCGGGACGCGCTGCTTCGCGCGTGCCACGCCACCGTGTACCGGTGGGCGTTGGTACACATGGGTGACCCCGATGACGCCGATGATGTCGCTCAAGAGGTGCTGGTCCGGCTGGCTACGCGGCTCGACCGCTACGCGGGCCGGTCACGCTTCACGACCTGGCTATATCAGGTGACGCGCAATACGGCGCTCGGGTTCGGTCGACGGTTGGCGAGCGGACTACGGCTCGCGCACAAGGCGGCTTGGCACACGGAGTCCGTAGTGCGGGAGGATCCGGCGGGGCGAGTGCAGGAATCTCAAGTGCGAGCGATCGTGATGGAGCTGTTTCGGGAGCTGCCGGGTCGCCAGCGGGAGGTGTTTCACCTCACCGAAGTGGAGGGGCTCGCCGCGACCGAGGTCGCCGAGCGGCTCGGGATGAATCCCGTCACGGTGCGCGCGCATCTGTTCCGCGCCCGTCGGGCTCTGCGGGCCCGGATCCTGGCGCGCCACCCCGAGCTGGCGGAGGACTGTTGACCTGCTCTACCGCACGCGAGCTGATGCTCGAGGCCGACCCCCTCGACCTGCTGGGGGCGACGCAGACCGAGCTGAGCCTGCACGTGGACGGCTGTACGCGCTGCCGCACGGCCGCGCAGCGGATGCTCGAGGTCGAACGGGAGCTCCGCGACGCGCTGGGCGCCGCCACGCCGCGGCGCTCGGTGAACGACGCCGTACGAGTGGCCAGGCGACGCGCCTGGCGCCGGAGCTGGCTATGGCGCGCGTCGCCGCTCGCCGCCGCGGCGGTTCTGGCGATCGTGTGGCTGGGACGTCGCGCACCGCTGCAGCAGCCAGCGTCGCCGCCCATCCGGCCAGCGGGCGGTTCCGGCGTCGCGGTCGCAGCCCCTCCGGGCAAGAGCGTCGCGGTGTTTCGGACCGACAATCCCGATATCGTGGTCATCTGGTTCTTCTAGGGAGCTGCCATGAAGACACGTACGTCGTGCGCCATCACCGTCGCCGCCCTGCTCGCCGCTTGCTCCCCGCGCGGCCCCAACCTCGACACGCGCACGTTCGCGCTCAAGTACCTGCGCGGGTCGGACGCCATCCCGATCGTCGTGCCGTACGTCTATACCGACCGGCCCAACGCCAAGGGCGTGTTCAGCGTGTCCGACAATGCGATCACGGTGCGCGAGACGCCGGACAACCTCGACAAGATCGCCCGCGTGCTGGCGCAATATGATCGGCCCCGGCCGTTCGTCCGGCTCACGTTTCATCTGATCGAAGCGGACGGAGCGGCGACGACCGATCCGGTCATCCGAGACGTGGAGGCGACGCTGCGCCAGCTGTTCCGGTTCCGCGGCTACCGGCTCGTGGCGGAAGGCGTGGTGAGCGCGACGGAGAAGGGCGAAGTTACACAGGTGCTCGGGTCGGAGACCGAGCACTACGCGTTGGAGTCGAGCGTCCAACGCCTCGCTGGCTCGGCGGACAGCGCGACCGTAGAGCTGAGCGTGCATTTGTTCTTGTTCGGCGGGCCCGGAGGGAGCTTCCGCACGACCGTCACCATCCCCGTCGGCAAGACCGCCGTGCTCGGCAACGTGCAGCCGCTCCCGCGGGGTCGCACCCTGATCCTGACGGTGCGCCCGGAGGTGCTGCCTGCTTCGCCTTGAGCGGCCTACCTCGGCAAACGCTCGCCGATGTAACGAACCCTGCACGTAAGCGACGCCGAGAGTTCCGCCACGTCACTCACGCGAAACAGATAGGTGCCTGTGTCGGTGAAGACCGGGACCTCGGGGTACCCCGGGGGCGCGGCCTGCAACACGCGTCCGCTGGCCGTAACCGTGGGCAAAGCGAAGCGTGCGCGATATTCGAAGCGCGCGCTGGGAGGAGCGGTCTGCGGCGCGAAGTCGACGATGTACAGAAAGCCTGTCACCGGCGTGAAGACGCCAAGCTCACCGCCGTGGTGACCGGCGAAATGGAGCGTCACCGTGTCGCCCCGGACCGCGGTTTCCGGGGTGCAGCGCAGCGGCGCCGGCATGCTCGGGAACGCCCACGACCCCGGATATAGCAGCGCGAGCGCCAAGAACGCCCCTGCCCCGACGGGCGGGACGACGAGCAACAGCCGGTAGAGCACCCGCCAGTACCCGCCCAACCACCCCAGCAACTCGGCGCCCACGCCGTCCGCCGCCGCGTCGGAGCCGGGATCGGTCTCGACGGCGCGGAGCGCTCCCCACCCCTCCCAGCCCATGACGTAGATCAGCAGCGGGAGCGCGAACCAGCCGAGTGAGGCGCGGAGGTCGTAGTCCACATAGGCCAGCAGGAACGCGAGACAGGATGCATCGGCCACCGCTTGACCGATGATCGGCAAGGCTTGCCGCCCGCCGTGCCACGCGCTGAGAATGACCGCGAGCGCCACGATGGCGCGCAGCGTGGCGTAGACGATCGTGCCGGACGCACCCGGCATCAGCGCTTTGCGCGGAAGAAGCCCTGCAACAGCTCACCGCACGCTGCGGCTTCCACCCCGGACACGACCTCGACGCGGTGATTGAGCCGCGGGTGACGCACCAGGTCCCCGATACTGCCGCACATCCCGACTTTGGGGTCGTACGCCCCGAACACCAGCCGGCCGACCTTGGCGAGCACGATCGCGCCGGCGCACTGGGCGCACGGCTCGAGCGTCACATAGAGGGCGCAGTCGTCCAGCCGGTCAGCGCCGAGCGCGGCGAGGGCCCGCTGGATGGCGAGCAGCTCGGCGTGGGCGGTGGGATCGCGACGGGCGACGGTCTCGTTGTGGGCACGGCCCACGATGGCCCCGTCACGCACCACCGCGGCGCCAACGGGCACTTCCTCGCCCGCAGCGGCCGCGCGAGCCTCCACGAGCGCCGCCTGCATGCCCGCGAGATCCTCAACGGCCACGGGGCGCGCGCGACCCTTCCCGCCCTCGCCCCCTCCCCCCTCCTTGTGGCCCGCCTTACGCACGCGCCGGCTCGGGAGCCGCCGCCGGGATGCGTTCGAACGTCAGGCGTGTGCCGTCTTTTGCCCGGTCCACCCGCACGCGATCACCCTCGGTGAACTGGCCTTCGAGCACCGCGAGCGCCAGCGGGTTCTGCAGCAGCCGCTGGATGGAGCGCTTGAGCGGCCGGGCGCCGTACACCGGGTCGTAGCCCTCCGCCACGAGCAGATGCTTCGCCGCCGGCGTCACCTCCAAGGTGAGCTTGCGCTCCGCTACGAGCCGCTCGAACCGCTGGATCTGCAGATCCACGATGCGAGCGATGTCCTCGTTCGAGAGCGGGCGGAAGATGATCACGTCGTCCACGCGATTCAGGAACTCGGGCTTGAACGTCTGGCGCAGCAGCTCCAGCACTTTGGTCTCCACCTGCTCCCAGTTCCCCGTGCCCATCTCGAGGATGTACTGGGAGCCGATGTTCGAGGTCATGATGAGCACGGTGTTCCGGAAGTCCACCGTGCGGCCTTGGGAGTCCGTGAGCCGCCCGTCGTCCAGGATCTGCAGCAGGACGTTGAACACATCGGGGTGCGCCTTCTCGATCTCATCGAACAGCACGACCGCGTAGGGGCGGCGGCGCACCGCCTCGGTGAGCTGGCCGCCTTCTTCGTAGCCGACGTAGCCCGGCGGGGCACCGATCATCCGCGCAACGGCGTGTTTCTCCATGTACTCGGACATATCGAGCCGCACCATGGCCTTCTCGTCGTCGAACAGGAATTCCGCCAGGGCGCGCGCGGTCTCGGTCTTGCCGACCCCGGTGGGGCCGAGGAAGATGAATGATCCAGTCGGGCGGTTCGGGTCCTGCAGCCCGGCGCGGGCCCGGCGCACGGCGTTCGCCACCGCCGCCAGGGCCTCGGGCTGACCCACCACCCGCTTGCCGAGCTCCGCTTCGAGCCGAGTGAGCCGCTCGCGCTCCGACTCGAGCATCTTGGTCACCGGGATTCCCGTCCACTTGGCGACGATCTCGGCGATGTCTTCAGCGTCGACCTCTTCCTTCAGGTACTTGCCTTTCTTCTGTATGTCGGCGAGGCGCTTCTCGAGGGCGGTGATCTCCTTCTCGAGCGCCGGAATGCGGCCGTAGCTGATCTCCGCGGCCTTCTGAAGGTCGCCGCGTCGCGTCGCCTGGTCCGCCTCGGTTCGCAGCTGCTCGAGCTCAGCCTTCTTGGCCTGCAGCTTCGTGATCGTGTCCTTCTCGGCCTGCCATTGGGCTTTCATGGCGTGGGAGCGGTCGCGCAGCTCCTTCAGCTCCTGCTCTACGCGCTCGCGACGCTCCTTCGAGGCCTTGTCCTTCTCCTTCGCCAGGGCGGCGAGCTCGATCTCGTGCTGTACGATCTTCCGCTCGACCTCGTCGATCTCCTGCGGGAGCGAGTCGATCTCGATCCGCAGCCGGCTCGCCGCTTCGTCGACCAGGTCGATCGCCTTGTCGGGGAGGAAGCGATCGCCGATGTAGCGATGCGACAGTGTGGCTGCCGCGACGAGGGCGTTGTCCGTTATCCGGACGCCGTGGTGGACCTCATAGCGCTCTTTGAGTCCGCGCAGGATCGCGATCGTGTCCTCGAGCGAGGGCTCGCCCACGAACACGGGCTGAAAGCGCCGCTCGAGCGCCGCGTCCTTCTCGATGTGCTTGCGGTACTCGTCGAGGGTCGTCGCCCCCACCACGTGGAGCTCGCCGCGCGCCAGCGCCGGCTTCAACATGTTGGACGCGTCCACCGCGCCCTCGGCGGCACCCGCGCCCACCAGCGTGTGCAGCTCGTCGATGAAGACGATATAGCGCCCCTCCGCGCTCGTGATTTCCTTGAGCACGGCCTTGAGCCGCTCTTCGAACTCGCCCCGGTACTTCGTGCCCGCGATCAGCGCGCCGAGATCAAGCGCGACGAGGTGCTTGTTCTTGAGCGAATCGGGCACGTCTCCGTTCACGATCCGCTGCGCCAGCCCCTCCACGATCGCGGTCTTGCCGACGCCGGGCTCTCCGATCAGCACGGGATTGTTCTTGGTCCGCCGCGACAGCACCTGCATCACGCGGCGGATCTCCTCGTCGCGCCCGATCACCGGGTCGAGTTTGCCCTTGCGCGCTTGCTCCGTGAGGTCCCGCGTGAACCGCTCGAGCGCCTGGTACTTCTGTTCCGGCTCTTGATCGGTGACTCGCTGCGGACCACGCACGCCCTCCAGCGCCGCCATTACATCGCCGCGATCGATGCCGGCGGCGGAGAGCAGCTGCTTCGCCGTCGTGCCCTTCTCCTCGAGCAGCGCGAGCAGCATATGCTCGGTGGAGACGTACGCGTCGCCCAGCGCCTTCGCCTCCTCGTCGGCACGGTCGAGTGCCCGGCTCACTTCACGCGACAGCGTGGGCTCCGCCTGAGTCCCGGATTGCTTCGGGAACCGCTCGATCTCGCGCGCCGTCTCGGCTTTCAATTGGGTGACGTTGAGCCCTGCCTTCTGAAGCAGCGGGACGACGATGCCGTCGTCCTGCGACAGCAGGGCGTGGAAGAGATGAGCGTCGTTGATGACGGGGTTGCCACGCTCGCGAGCCAGGGCGCTCGCTTGCTGCAACGCCTCGGCGGCCTTCACCGTCAGTCGGTCAGGTCTGATCATGGCGCCGGCTTCCCGGGCAACCTTTGTGCCCGTTGAAAGATGCCGAATCGGCAGCGCACAAGTCAAAATGCCCCCGACGGGCTGTCGGGGGTGCGTCAAGCACGCAGAAAGTGAAACGGGGGCCTGCGCCCCCGCTCACTTCATGATGATCATCTTCTTGGTGACTCGTCGCTCGTCTACGACCAGTTGGTAGAGGTACACGCCCGACGCGGCCTGCTGACCGGTATTGCGGATGTTGCCGTCCCAGTAGGCACTGTAGGAGCAGCCGTCCGGGCTCGAGCAGCTCAGCTCCAGGTTGTCGAGCGCCTGCCCCGTCCCCTGCAGGATCGGCACCGCGACGAGCTGCGCCAGCACGTTGTAGACCTTCAGCGAAACCCTCGGCCGGTGACCGTTAGCAAACAGATCGCCGCTCAGCGTGAACGGGATCGTGGTCGCCGGGTTGAACGGGTTCGGGTAGTTCTGCTTGAGCTCCACCGCGGGTCTGGGATCCTGCGCCCACGCGCATCCCACCCCCACCCCCACCCCTGACCCCGCCGCCCACAGCCCGAGCCGCAGCACCGCCCAGGCGTGCTGCTTCATCCACCGCTCCTGTGCGAACGAGAAAAGAACCTTGGGACCGGACTCCTTGTCACGGGTGAACCATGCTACGACGCTTCCTGGAATACTACGGGCCGCCTTTCCTCGCTGTCAATCGGGCGAGCACCCGGGCATCCCCGGCGCGGCGGGTGATACCGTGGCGGTCCGCCCACTCGAGCAAGGGAATCAAGTACTTGCGGGTCAGGCCGAAGCGGTCGCGCAGCTCGGCGGGCGTCGCCTGCCCCAGCTCGGAAAGGGCGGATTCGAGGCTCGTGCGGAACGACTCCAGCGCCTGGCGCGGCGCGTAGCGGTCCTGGTCTATCTGCTCGGCTTCGCCCGCGCGGGCGAGATGCGCGAGCATGGCGCGGATCGGTGCGCCGGGAAATTCCCGCTCGAGCTCCGCCAGGGTCGGCACCTCCCAGCGGGCATCCGCCAGGCGGCGGGTCAACCTCTCCCGCAAGTCGCTGGTGCGGGTGTCGAAGGCGGGTCGCCATCCCGCGAGCCGGGCCACGCTCCCGGCGATCTCGAGCTGCCGCTCCCGCGTGCCGAGGTCGAGCACCGCGTCCACGACCGCCGGCGGAGGTGCCGGCGCTCCCACCGCTGCTCGGAGGGCCTGCAGCGACATCCCTGGATCGAGCGGATGCTCCTCGTGGTAGCGCCGGAGAACCTCTGCGAGGCGCGTCGCCTCAGCCGCCACGGCTCCCTGCGCGACGACTGCGTCGGCCAAGCTTACGAGGTCCTCGCGCGCCTCGGCGATGACGCCGGTCACACGCGCCGGGGGCAGACCGAGCCGTACGGGAAGGCTCGCCACCGCGAGCCCAGCGAGCCCGGCCTCGCGCGCCAGCTGGCGCAGCCGCTCTACCGGTGGCTGCTCCGCCGCGAGCCGCCGCTGGCGCAGCCGCGGCCGCTGCGCCGGGAAGGGGTCGAGCACGACGCCGCCGCCGATCGTCGTCACGGGCGAAAACGACCGCAGCACAAACCGGTCACCGCCGCGGGCGACGAGCGGTGTCTCGAGCATCAGGCGCGCGAGACCCTGTTCGCCCGGTGCGATAGATCGCACCTGGACCACGCGTGCCAGCACCTCGGCTGTGCCGAGGTGCACGCGGAGCCGGGTACGGGAGGCGATCGCCTTGTGCGCGGTGGGGAGCAGCTCGACGGCCGCGTCCAGCATGGTCGTGGCGCGCCACCCCGCCCCGGTTACGGCCACGTGGCCGCGCGCCAACTCGCTCTTGTCCACTCCGACCAACGCCAGCGCCGTACGGCGGCCCGGCCCGGCGCGCTCCGCTGTCTGGCCGTGCACCTCGATCGAGCGCACCCGCGCCTCACGCTCGAGCGGCAGCAGCCGCACAGAGTCTCCCACGGTGACGCTGCCGGTCCACGTCGACCCCGTGACGACCGTACCCGCGCCGGCCACGGCGAAGACACGATCGATCGGCAGCCGGAACAAGTCGTCCGCCGGCCGTTCGACGAGCTCTTCCGCGACCTGCCGCAGCGCCGATCGCAGCTGATCCAACCCCTCTCCCGTCACCGCGGAGGTGGGGACCGGTGGGGACCAGCGGACCCGGCTCCGCTCGAGCCGCTCGACGACCTCCGCCTGCACCAGGTCGAGCCACTCCGGCTCGGCTAGGTCCCGCTTGGTGATGACCGGGATGCCACGCCGCACCCCCAGCAGCTCGACGATCGCGAGGTGCTCCTCGGTCTGCGGCATGATCCCTTCGTCGGCCGCCACCACCAGCAGGGCGACGTCGATGCCAGTCGCGCCGGCGAGCATGTTGCGAACGAAGCCCTCATGGCCCGGGACGTCCACAACACTGGCCTGGAGCTGGTCGCCGAGCGGCAGCGGGGCAAACCCCAGATCGATCGTGATTCCGCGGCGCTTCTCCTCCTCCCACCGGTCGGTGTCGACACCGGTGAGGGCCTTCACGAGCGCCGTCTTACCGTGGTCGATGTGGCCGGCGGTGCCGACTACGAAGCGGCGGAGGGAGCCGGAGTGGAGGGCGTGGGGGTCCAGGCGTGACGCTCCCAGAAGTCGAGGGCGGAGAGGGCACCGGTCTCGGCGAAGTGGTGACGGACGAACCGAGCGACGAGGCGGCGGTGGGCGGCGGCATGCGGCGCGTCGAGCCGTGGCAGGTCCGCTCGAGCGTCGTTCAGAGCGAGGAGGTCCCGGTAGGCCTGCCGCGGCAGCCGGGAGAGAGGTGGGCTCGGTGTGCAGTTCGAGCAGGCGACGCCCCCGTCGGCCACGCTGAACGCCACGGGGTCGGTGCCGTCAACGATGGCGGCGCCGTCCCGCACGCAGGTCGCGAGTGACGGCTCGAAGCCGAGCACCCCCAGCAACAGCCACATCCCCCGCACGCCGGCGGCATCGATCGCATCCGGCGGCGCGACGGCCAGCGCGTCCAGCGCCCCCGTCAGCGTGTCGTACGCCAGCGGGAGCGGGGCCGGTGGCGCCATCTTGAGCATCACCTCGGCGAGCGCCGTCGCCCCGGCGAACCGTCCCACGTCGGCCGCCAGATCGCGTCGCAAGTCGAGCACATCGAAGGCGCCGAGCGTGTGCAGCTCCCGCGTCTCCCGGAAGTACAGCTGCGCCATCCCTTCGCTCAACAGCTCCAGTCCCGCCCCGAACGGACTCTTGGGGCGAAGCACCCCCTTGGCCATGGCGCTCTGCACGCCCAGCTCGCGTGTCGCGAGCCGCACCACCTTGGAGGTTTCGCTGTAGCGGTAAGTCTGGAGGACGACCGCGGGGGTGGTGACGAGCGCCATAGGACCAAAGGTAACGGCGCGGCGCGTCCTACGGCACGACCGCGAGCGCCGTTGCTGACGGGCAGACGCCGACAGCGACGGCCTGCAACTCGCCGTAGTCGGGCGGCGCGGAAAGCACGTGGACGACCCCCGCGCTGGTGCAGGCGCCGGCATCGAGCGCGTACAGCCGGGCCGCCTGATCGATCGCCAGCCCGCTCACGCCCCTCCCTCCCGGTTTCAGGCCTTGCCCCGGCCCACGGGTCAGTGAACGCGTCAGCGTGTTCACCTCGAGGATCCCGTCACTCGCGGAGGCGATCAGGACCCGCCCCGAGGGATGAAACGCCGCAGCCCCCGGAGACTCGCCCAGTCCGTTGATCACCACGAGCTCCGCTCGGGCCACTGGATCCACGATCGACAGCTTGCCGTCGCCGCGCGTCGCGTGGCCGGCGTTCACCACATAGAGCAGGCTGTCGTCTCCTACGGCGAGGAAGCGTGCGTTCGTTCCCGAGAGCGGAATCGAGTCGGCCGGTGAGGCGCCGCAGCAGGCGAACGCGGTGAGCCAGCTCGGGCCGGCGGGGGTGCCATTCACGAGATTGCCGTTCGCGACGAACACGCGACCCTTCACGAACGCCACGGCTTGGGGGTACACGCCTACAGGAAAGTTGGTGGTAGCACCCGAGAAGAAATTGAGTCGTGTAACGGTGTTGAGCTTCGGGTTCGCCACCCAGGCGATCGAGTCGTCCTGAATCGCCACGCCGGTGGCGCCGGACCCCGTGGCGAGGGGGAAGACCACCACCGGGCGCACGCACAGGCCCGCGGAGCACAGGCCGGCGTTGTTGATCACGGCCACGGAGTCCGCGGGGCCGAGCGGCACGACCACCGTTTTGCCGCGGCCGGCAGCCGTCGTCCCCTGCCCGGCCGGCGTTTGCAGATCCACGGTCCGGACCGACAAGTCTTTCGCCGACACGAACGACACCGAGTTGTCGGCCGAGTTCACGATGGCGATCACCTGGCCGGCCGAGCTGGTCTGCTCCAGCGCGTCACTGCAGGCCGCGGCAAGGGCCAGTCCCAACAGACAGAGTCGTCTCATGACGTGGGGATCTCCTCGAGATCACAATACACAAACCGGTCCTCCCGCACCACGATCGCGCCGCGGCGATGGGGCACCGGCGCGTGCAGGATCGGCCCCGCGTACACGAACGTGTGGAACTCGCCGTTCTCGCCGCAGGGGTCGATCCCGGGTGGGAGGTCGCCCAGCAGCGCGGTGTCGAACTCCCGCCCCGCGAACGCCGCCGGGAGCGCACGCGAATCCACGCACGCAAGCACGGCCTTGTACCCTTGCCGCACGCAGTCGGCCGCCAGCTCCCGCGTGTCCCGGAGCCACAGGGGGAACAGCCCGCGCATCCCGATCCGCGCGAGCATGCGCTCCCGGTACGCCCGGATGTCCGCGAGAAACAGGTCGCCGAACACCACGGCGTCGAGGCCGGCGCAGCGCGCCCGGGCGGCGGTGAGCGTCGCCGCCATTTGCCGCTCGTACTCCTCGTTCGAGGCGTGGGGCGAGATCAGGACCTCGTCGAGCCGCAGGCCCAGCGCCCGGGCTTGCCGGTGCAGCAGAGTGCGGCGCACGCCGTGCATGCTGATCCGCTCGTATCCGGTCGTAACCGTGGTCACCAGCGCGACCACGCGATAGCGCTGGTCGCGCAACACTTCCTGCAGGGCCAGGGCGCTATCCTTCCCGCCGCTCCAGGCCATGAGCACCGGCTCGGCCATCTCAGGCTCCGGGCGACGCGGTACGACTCACCAACCCCAGTCGAGGCGACCGCCCAGCAGGAGCGTGCGACCGCGGGCGGGGAAGTTTTTCACGTCTTCGTAGCGAGCGCCCAGCAGGTCCTCGAGACGCGCCGTGATCGCCAAGCCGGGCAGCGTGCCGCGAGCTCGACTCAGCTCGTAGGTGCTCGACGCGTCCACGCGGGTGTGAGGCGGCAGGGTAACCCGCCGTGCCGGAAAAGTCGAATAATCGTAGTCGTCGCGATCGCCCGTGTAGACGGCCACGAGGGATGCGGTTCCGCGCGCCCCCACGCCATAGCCGAGCCCCAGGCTGGCCGTGTGCGAGGGGCGGCGCTGCAGCCGCAGGTTGGTCGCAAAGTCGCGCGAGTCGAGGTACGTATAGCTGGCATCGAACGCCAGCCCCCCCGCGAGTGCGCCCTGGACGCCGAGTTCCGCCCCTTGCGCCGCCGCGTCGGCGACGTTGCTGTAGTTGACCGAATCCGGGCCCACCGGCGTGCCACTGTACTGGATCAAGTCCCGGAACCGCTGGTGGAAGTATGTAGCGCGGGCGGTCAGGGTTTTCCCCAGTCCTCTGTACTCGAGCCCTGTTTCCCAGTTGAGGGCGTGCTCGGGTCTCAGATTCGGATTCCCGCGCACGAAGCCGGTCGCAAAGTTCTCGTAGAAACTCGGCTCCTTGAAGCCCGTGCCGACAGAACCGATCGCCCGCGTGCCTCCCGCGATCCGGAGAGACATGCCGATGCGATACGTCGCGTAGGTGCCGAAGCGTTGATTGTCCTCGAGCCGTGCGCCGACGGCGAGACCGACCAACCGCTCCAGCGGGGAGGCAACCTGTAGGTAGACGGCTCCGTTATTGCGCGAGCGCGGCATAGCGAGCGTGGTTCCGTTCATCGCCTGCCGCTCGAGCGCGCCCCCCACGGTGATGACGTCGCGTGGCGCGAGCGTGAGGTTGAGCCGGGCGTCCAGCCCGCTGCGCGTGACCCAATCAGAGCTGCTATAGGGGAAAGTAGTGGTGTCGGCGGAGCTGTTCGGCCCGATGGCATACTGATTGTTGTCGCGACGCCAATCGGCCGTGAGGCGGCTCTCCACACGGCCCGAGAAGCGGTGCCCCAGATCCAGCCCGATCGACGGACCACGGTCGAGCTGATGTTGGTTATTGCTCACCACGGTCCCGCCCCCATCCGTGGGGAAATGGTACAGGGCGTCCCCATATCGGAGCGACAGCGCCGCGTCGGTACGCTCGTCTGGGCGGACGCGCACCCGTCCGCTCAAGACCTCGTTGCGGTATTGGTTGTTGATCGAGTAGACGCCGTCGCTGGAGAAGCGCGACATGCCAACCGAGTAGCCGGCGCGCCCGCCCCCTCCAGCGAAGGTCGCATCGACCGCGTTGCTGCCGTAGGTGCCCCCGCTGACGGCTACGCTCGCGTGTGCCGCGCCGCGACCGTCGCGGGTGAAGATCTGTACCACGCCCGTCATCGCGTCGGACCCGTACAGCACGCTGGTCGGTCCTCGCACTACCTCGATTCGCTCCACGTTGTCGGTGGTCAGGTTGGCGAAGTCGTACGCCCCGCCAGGCGCGTTCTGCGGCACGCCATCGATCAAGACCTTCACGTAGTCGCTCTCCCCGCCGCGCAGAAACAGTGAGGTTTGGCTCCCGTAGGCGTTGGTCGTCACGACGCTCGCGCCGGGAACGGTTCGCAATGCCTCGGCCACGGTGCGGATCCCTTGCTGCCGCAGCTGCACGCCGCTGATCACCGTCACCGCGACTGGTAAGTCCGCGGCGGGGGTCGGAATCCGGGTAGCGGTGACCACCACCGGGTTGAGCTTCACCGTGTCGGTCGGGGTCTGGCCGGCGAGTGACAGGGGGAAGACGAGGAGCCAGAACGCGCGCAGGGCCAGTCTCATGGAGCATCCTTTCGCGGTCGTAAGGGGATCATCTGGGGCCGGCCCTCGAACGGGGCGATCGATACCGGCCAGGCGAACACACGCTCGGCGGTCTCGCGAGTGAGCACTTCACCGGGCGCGCCGGCCCCAGCGGACCGCCCCTCGGCCAGCAGGAGAACGCGATCGGCGAAACGCGCCGCCAGATTCACGTGGTGCGTGATCATGAGGACGGCGAGCCCCTGGGCGTCCACCAGCGCGCGCACCAGCTCGAACAGCTCCATCTCGTGCCGCAGGTCGAGCGACGCGGTCGGCTCGTCGAGCACGAGAAGCCGGGGTTCCTGGGCGAGGGCCCGCGCCAGCCGAATCCGCTGGTACTCTCCGCCGGACAGCGTCCAGAGCCAGCGGTCGGCCAGGTCTCGGGCGTCGCACGCGACGAGTGCCCGCTCGACGGCCGCTCGGTCTGTCGCCCGCATCCCCCCCAGGAGCGAGAGGTGCGGGTATCGGCCGAGCAGCACCGTTTCTCGCACGCGCTGCGGGAACAGGTTGTCCTCGCGCTGCGGGAGGACCCCGACCACCCTCGCCAGCTCGCGGCGGGACCAGGCGCTCGCCGGGCGCCCCAGGATGTCCGCGTGGCCTTCGACCGGTCGGACGAGGCCGAGCGCCGTGCGCACCAGCGTCGTCTTGCCGCTGCCGTTGGGCCCGAGCACGGCGTGGAACTCGCCCGCGCGCACCTCGAGCGAGACGCCCTGCAGAATGTCGCGCGGGGCGCCCGGGTAGCGGCACGTGACGCCGCTCAAGGCGAGGATCAGCTCACGGTCCATCGGCGCAGCAAGAAGGCGAACACGGGGACGCCGAGCAGGGCGGTCACGATGCCCACCGGCAGCTCGCGCGGGGCCACCACGGTGCGAGCCAGCGTGTCGGCCGCCACGAGCAGAATCCCACCGGCGAGGAAGGCTGTTGGGAAGAGGGTGCGGTGGAGCCGGCCCCACACGAGGCGGCAGACGTGCGGCACGACGAGCCCGACGAACCCGATCACGCCCGCGACCGCGACTGCGGCGGCGGTCAAGAGCGACGCGGCGAGATAGACGAGCCGCTTGAGCCGTCGCACGTCCGCGCCGAGGTATTGCGCGGGCTCCTCGCCGAGGGCCAGCAGGTCGAGGGGCCGGGCGGCCGCGGCGAGGACGGCGAGCGGCAGCGGCGCGTACACGACCATCACGAGCACCGTGGTCCACGAGGCGCCGGAGAACCCGCCCCAGAGCCAGAGGAACGCGTTGCGCAGCTCGGTAGCTTGGGCGAGCGAGACGATCGCGGTGGTGATCGCCCCGGCGAACGCGCCCACAGCCACGCCCCCGAGCAGCAGGATCCGCGGGTCGAGCTCGGCGCCACCCATGAGCCCAAGGCGGTACACCAACGCCATCGCGCCCACCGCCCCGACGAACGCCGCGAGTGGAAGGGCCCACGGGCCCGGGAGGTCGAAGGCGATCGCGACCACCGCCCCGAGCCCGGCCCCGCCCGAGAGGCCGAGCAGGAACGGGTCCGCCAGTGGGTTTCTCACGAGCGCCTGAAGGCCCACGCCCGACACGCCGAGTGCGCCGCCCACCAGAAACGCGAGCACCGCGCGGGGAAGGCGGAGCTGCCAGACGATGGGCGAGGCAACCATATCGCGGAGCGGCACCTCCGCGGCCCCGAGCAGCACCGCGCCGGCGAGCGTCACGACCGCTACAGCCGCGAGCAGGACGTACTTCATGGCGTGGCGTCGAGGCGGTGGCGGAGCTCGCGCACCGCTTCTGCGACGCGCGGTCCGGGCCGCCCAAACAGCTGACCCGGAAGGAACAGGAACCGCCCCGCCCGCACCGCGCGGACCACCCGCCACTCGGGGCGCCCAGCGTAGCGCGGTGGCACGACGCTGTCCGAGAGGACGGCGACGAAATCCGGGTCGCGGGCGGCGATCGTCTCGATCGAAACCTGCGCCGAGGGCGCAGCGATGTCGTGAAACACGTTGCGGGCCCCTGCGAGCGAGGCGAGCCGGTCGAGGTAGCTCCCCGCCCCGATCACGATTGGTGGGTTGTCCCAGACGATGAAAACCAGGGACTGGGGGCCGGGGGTTAGGGGTTGGGGAGGGGCTGCGGCCAGGCTGTCCATGGCACGCGCCAACGAATCGGCCGACGCTACGCGACCTGTGAGCACGCCGAGGCGGCGGGCGGCCGGCCCAAGCTCCTCGAGCCGATTGAGATCGAGCAGCACCGTCTTGATGCCGAGGCGCTCCAACTGCTCGGCCGCCGTGACGTTCGGGCCGGATCGATATAGGACGGCGAGGTCGGGGTGTCGTGCCGCGACGGCTTCCACGTTGGGGGGCATGCCGTCGCCGACGCTCGGCACGCGGAGCGCCTCTGGCGGGTAGTCGCACCATGCGGTCCGACCCACGAGGCGGTCGCCCGCGCCGATCGCGAACAGCAATTCGGTGAAGGACGGCAGGAGGGATACGACCCGCTGGGCCGGCGCGGCGAGCCCCACGCGCCGGCCGGCGTCGTCGGTGACGACGACCCCCTGGTGCGACGGCGACCGCTCCGCCTGCCGGCACGCGAGGAGCACGGCCGACAGGAGGAGGCCCGCGAGGTGGGTGCGATGTGCCCAGCGGCGCATAGCAACAGAGCCCACCCCCGACGGAAGCGGAGATGGGCTAGCGTCTGCGCCGGATGCGCAGCGCCACCATCCCTCCCGCGAGGGATCTACAGGTGGCGCGAACGGAGACGTCTCCTGGCTTCGGGCGGTCGGCTCGCCTTCCCGGGTGAAGACACCCAGTGGCGTAGAGCCGTTACCACTTGCCCGTTACAGTGGCGGGGCCGCGCCGGACTCGCACCGGCTTCCGTGATTCCCCGTTCGCTTTGTACGACGAGCGCTAGTCTATGCGAGGAACCTTCGGAGCGCAAGACATCAGACGTCTGACGTCTTCTTCCGCAGCGCCACCACGAAACCCACGGCGAGCGCCGCCGCCGCTGCGACCACCACGAATGGCACCAGTGACTCGGCCTGGAACGCGTGACCGACCGCAAAAGCGATGGTGACCGCTGCCCCGGCCGGCACGACACGGATGCGGTAGCGGGCGAAGCGCCGACGCTCGAGCTCCTGCACGCCCAGTGTGTCGAGCGCTGGGGCCGTCACGGTCGCCGTCGTGTCTTCGACCAGCAGATCCACCTCCGCGATCGGCTGATCGATGGGAATCGCAAGCCGCGCGACGCTCCCGGGAAGGACGTACGCGTAGCTCAATTGCTTCGCCTCGCCCGGCGGAATCGGCCCGAACACCGCCACGCGGGTGCCCTGCAGCGCGACCGCTTGCGGCGAGAGGTCGCCCTGGGCGACTTGGAACTGGACCGCCTCGGACGGGATGGCGCCGGCCCACGTGGGTTGGAGCGTGTCCGCTGCGATGCGCGTCTTGGTGCCGGGATTCACCAGCTCGACCAGCTCGAGCACGTCCCGCGCCCCATCCGGCTTCCGGCGCGCCACCGTGAGGAGGCGCCGGGCCACCTGCACGCCCGGTCCCGCCGAGCTCGTGTCGTACACCAGCAGCGGCCGCAGCTCGGTGCGCTGCCGGAAGGCCCTCACCGGCTCGGAGAAATACGCGATGCCGTCGTACCAGCTGGACACGACGTAGATCGCGGCGGTGTCGGGGCGGCCCATCGACAGGGTGAAGGCGCCGCGTGCATCAGTGCGAGTCGAGTCGACGGGCCCGCCGGCCCCGCCCAGCGTCACTCGATGCAGCACCACCCAGGCGTGGGCCAGCGGAGTGCCGTGTGGCCCACCGTGGAGGACCCGGCCCGAAGCCACCGCACGCTGCGCGACGAGATCGCCGCCCCCACCAGCCAGCAGGCAGGCGAGGGCGAGTGTGCTACGGAGTGAACTTCCCGAAGTCTTCAGGATCGAGATTCTGAAGGTAGGTCTTCAACTCGTCGGGGCCGAGCGGAGTGGGGCCCGGCTCGGCGCCGGGCTCGCCCGTCTCGACCGAGGTGAGCGCGAGCAAGTTCTCCGTGGTGAAAATCGGCGCCTTGAGCCGCAGCGCCACGGCAATCGAGTCGGAAGGCCGCGCGTCGACTTGAATCACCGCGTCGCCGCGATAGATATGCAGCTCGGCGTAGTAGGTGTTGTCCTTCACCTGCGTGATGATCACCTTGCGGAGGTCCGCGCCCAGGCCGAGGATGATCTGCTTCAAGAGGTCGTGCGTCAGCGGCCGCGCGAACTTGACGCCGGCCAGCTCCATCGCGATCGCGCTCGCCTCCGCGGGCCCGATCCAGATCGGGAGCACCCGCTCTCCCTCCTGCTCCTGAAGGATCACCACCGGCGTATTGGTGGTGCGGTCGAGTCCGAGGTGCGCGACGCGGACCTGGATCACTTTGGCCGTCAGGTGCCCATCTCCCAGGATGCGAGGTATTTCTGCTGCTCGGGCGTCAGCGTGTCGACCGTGACGCCCATGGCCTGCAGCTTGAGGCGCGCGATCTCGGCGTCCAGCTCGCGCGGGATGCGGTGCACGTCCTTCGCGAGCTGCTTGGCCTGCTGCACGACGAACTCGGCGGCGAGCGCCTGGTTCGCGAACGACATGTCCATGACGCTCGCCGGGTGACCCTCCGCCGCCGCCAGGTTGATCAGCCGGCCGTCGGCAAGCACAAAGATCCGCTTGCCGTCCAGCCGCCACTCCTCCACGAACTCGCGCACCCGGGTCGGGCCCTGCCCCGCTTGCTTCAGGCCCTCGAGGTCGATTTCCACGTTGAAATGGCCCGAGTTGGCGAGCACCGCGCCGTCCTTCATCGCCCGCATGTGCTCGAGCCGGATCACGTTGATGTTTCCCGTGAGCGTCACGAACACGTCCCCGACGCGGGCGGCCTCGGCCATCGGCGCCACGCGGTAGCCGTCCATCTGGGCCTCGAGCGCCTTGAGCGGATCGATCTCCGTGACCACCACGGTCGCGCCGGCGCCGCGCGCCCGCAACGCAAACCCGCGGCCGCACCATCCATACCCCGCCACCACGACCGTGCTCCCCGCGATCAGCAGGTTCGTCGCCCGCAGGATGCCGTCGAGGGTCGACTGGCCGGTGCCGTAGCGGTTGTCGAACAGGTGCTTGGTGTCCGAGTCGTTCACCGCGACGACCGGGAACTGCAGCACGCCGTCTCGCGCCATCGCTTTCAGGCGGATCACGCCGGTCGTGGTTTCCTCAGTGGAGCCGATCACGCCCGCGACCAGCGCCTTGCGCTCCGCGGCCGGCAGCGTTTCCACCCACTGCCGCACGGGCGGGGCGAGATCGTCGAGCCGGTTCAGGGCGATCATGTGCAGCGCCCCGACCAGGTCGGCACCGTCATCCATCGTCACGTCGGGCCGGTGCGCCAGCGCCGCGCGGAGGTGCTCGTAGTAGGTGACGTGGTCTTCACCCTTGATCGCGAACACCTTGATGCCGTGATCCCGCACCAGGTGGGCCGCGACGTCGTCCTGGGTCGAGAGCGGGTTGGACGCGCACAGCGCCACGTCCGCCCCGCCCGCCTGGAGCGTGACCGCGAGGTTCGCGGTCTCGGTCGTCACGTGCAGGCACGCCGAGAGGCGGCGGCCGGCGAGTGGGCGCTCGCGGGCAAAGCGGTCCCGGATTTGCCTCAGCACCGGCATCGAGCGCTCCGCCCACTCGGTGCGGCGGCGCCCTTCGGCGGCGAGATTCGCGTCCTTGATGTCGGAAATCGGGGCCGTTCGAGCCGCGGTCGTCATGCCGTCACCCGGTTCGCGTCGTAATGCTTGGAGCGCTGCACGGCGAGCCGGAGATCTTCCACACGGTTCAAGGTCTCCCAGGTGAAGACGTCGACTTCCTTGTCTACGTCCTTGTCGACGTAGCGCCGCTTCTCCGGCGCGCGCCCGAAGTGGCCGTACGCGGCGGTGGCGCGGTAGATCGGGTTCCGCAGGTTGAGCGCCTTGATGATGCCGAGCGGGGTGAGATCGAACACCTCGCGGACCGCGTCCTCGATCGCCTCGTCGGGGACGACGCCGGTGCGGAACGTGTCGATCATCACCGAGACCGGCTGGGCGACGCCGATGGCGTAGGCGACTTGGGCTTCGCAGCGCGACGCGAGTTTCGCCGCCACGATGTTCTTCGCCACCCAGCGCATCGCGTAGCAGGCCGAGCGGTCGACTTTCGAGGGGTCCTTGCCGCTGAACGCGCCGCCGCCGTGGCGCGCCATCCCGCCGTAGGTGTCCACGATGATCTTGCGGCCGGTGAGCCCCGCGTCGCCCTGCGGGCCGCCGACCACGAAGCGGCCGGTGGGGTTGATCAGCGTGTCCCGGTCCTTGACGTCGAAGCCCGTGTCCGCCAGCACGGGCCGCACGACCAGCGCGATCACGCCCTCGCGCAGCTCGGCGTTGTCGATCTTGTCGGAGTGCTGGGTCGAGACGACCACCTTGCTCACCCCGACCGGGCGCGCCCCTTCGTAGATCACGCTCACCTGGGTCTTGCCGTCGGGCCGGAGCCAGGCGAGGTCACCGGCCTTCCGCACCGTGGCGAGCCGCTCGGCGAGCCGGTGCGCGAGCACGATTGGGAGCGGCATCAGCGACGCGGTCTCGTCGGACGCATAGCCGAACATCATGCCCTGATCGCCCGCCCCACCCCGGTCCACGCCCAGCGCGATGTCGCCGGACTGCCGGTCGATGGTGGTCAGGATGGCGCAGGTCTGGGCGTCGAATCCGAAGCTCGCGTCGGTGTAGCCGATGGCGCTGATGGCGCCCCGCACGATGTCGGGGATGTGCACGTAGGTCGTGGTGGTGATCTCCCCGGCCACGACCGCCATGCCGGTGGTGACGAGGGTCTCGCACGCGACGCGCGCCGTCGCATCCTTGGCGATGATGGCGTCGAGCACGGCATCCGAGATCTGGTCGGCGATCTTGTCGGGGTGGCCTTCCGTGACCGACTCGGACGTAAACACGTGGCGTTGTGCGGGCATCTCCTGATCCGACGAGGGTTTAGACGTTCAAGCTAGCGGCGCGCCGCCCCGCGGGCAACCGGGCGTCGGGGTCGAGCAGCTTCAGATCCACCGCTTCGGCGAGCGCGAGGCGGAGCAGATCGAGCACTTCGTCGGCGGTGCGGGCGGCGAGCGCCTGCTCCGCCGCCGCGCGCGCGCGCGCCGCGCCCACCTGCCGTACCGTCCACTTCACGAGCGGCAGCGCCGGCGGCGCGACCGACAGCGTTTCGTAGCCGAGCCCGATGAGTAGGAACGCCAGGAGCGGTTCCGACGCCATTTCGCCGCACACGCTCGCCGGCTTGCCGGCCGCGCGCGCTGCGTCGGCCACGAGCTTGAGCAGTCGCAGCACGCTCGGGTCGTGCGGGTTGAAGCGATCGGCCAGCCGCGCGTTGCCACGATCCACGACGAGCGTGTACTGCGTGAGATCGTTGGTGCCGACGCTCAGAAAATCGCTGACCGCCGCCAGCCGATCCGCCATCACCGCTGCCGCCGGCGTCTCCACCATCACACCCACGGGGAGCGACGCCTTCGCCTCCACGCCGTCGCGCGCGAGATTGGCCGCCTCCTCGCTCACCAGCGCGCGCGTGCGGTCCACCTCGTCGAGCCGGGTGACGAGCGGGATCATGACGTGGATGTCGGCGTGCACGGCCGCCCGCAGCGCGGCGCGCAGCTGCGTGCGGAAGATTTCCGGGCGGTCGAGGCACACCCGGATCGCCCGCCAGCCGAGCTGTGGGTTCCCCTCGGCCTGGACGCGGAACGGGCCGGGCAGCTTGTCGCCGCCCAGGTCGTACGTGCGGACGACGACCGGGTGCCCCGCGAACGCCTCGCCCACGCGGCGGAAGTACTCGGCCTGCTCGTCCTCGGTCGGGAGCGCCGTGTGACTGGTGATGAGGAATTCGGTGCGCAGCAGGCCGACTCCTTCCGCCCGGTGTTCCTGGGCGGCGCGGATTTCGTCGGGGAGGTCGACGTTGCCGCGCAGCCGGATGCGGACGCCGTCGGTGGTGACGGCCGGCTGCTCGACCACCTCCTCGAGCTGGGACGCGAGCTCGCGCCGCCGGCGCTCGCGTGCCCGCGCCTCGGCGATCTCCGGCGCGGTCGGGTTGAGGAGCACGGTGCCGCGCGTGCCGTCCATCACCAGGGTGGTGCCTTGCTCGATCCGTTGCATCGCGCCCGCCACGCCGAACACGGCGGGAATCCCGATCGAGTGCGCCAGGATCGCGGCGTGCGAGGTGCGCGTGCCCTCCTCGCTCACCAGCCCGACGACGTGCTCGCGATCGAGCTGCACCGTGAGCCCGGGGCCCAGCTCCTTCGCCACCACCACCGAGGGCTGCGTGATGCCCTCCCACAGCTCGTCCGCGCCGCGGTGCATGAGGTGCTCGATCACGCGAATCGCCACGCCCGAAAAGTCGGCGAGCCGGTCCTTCAAACGCGGGCTGCCGGTCGCGGTCCACATGTCGCGCACCTCGAGCGCCTTGAACTCGAACGCCTTCTCGGCCGTGAGGCGGTTCTCGCGGATCAGGTCGGCGACGCCGGACAGGAACTGTTTGTCCTCGAGCATGAGGAGCTGAGCGTCGAAGATGCGGGCCTCGTCGACGCCGGCGCGATCCTCGGCCTTGGTCTTCAGCTCCTGGAGGTAGCGCTTCACGTCGCGCACCGCGGCGCGCAGCCGACGGACTTCCTTCTCCACCTGCGAGCGGGGCACGACGCGGTGCGGGACCTCGGGCATCGTCCAACGCACCACCACCGCGGGACCCACCGCGATCCCCGCGGACACGCCGATTCCCTTGAGGAGCCGCTCGCTCATACGCCCTCTTCCGCTGCTTTGTCCTCCGCGTCGCGCAACTCCGCCTCCCGCAGCTCCGCCGTGAGGTGCATCTCGTGAAAGCCGTCGGCCACCAACGCGAGCAACGCCGTCATGGCCGCTTCCGCATCGTCGCCGTCCGTCATGATGATGAGCGACGAGCCGCATTCGGCGGCGAGCATCATCACCCCCAGGATGCTCTTGCCGTTCACCGCGAGATCGTCCTTGCGCACTTCGACGGCCGATTTGAAGCGGCTCGCTACCTTGACGAACTCCGCCGCCGGCCGGGCGTGCATCCCCAGCGGGTTGACGATCTTGGCCTCCCGCTCGATCACCGCCATAGCCACCCCACCAGCGCGGCGACGGCGAGCAGGGCCAGGCCGTAGCGCAGCCCCGTCAGCCTCCCCCGTCCCCACCACAGGAGCGCACAGCCGGCGGCGGTCGCCACGGCGAGCACCTCCCGCGCCCAGCCGGTGAACGCCCCACCCAAGTAGCCGGCCGACAGCGGCAGCGCCATGCCCACGGCCAGCGCCATCGCCGGGCCGCTCCACGCCGCGGCCCGCTGCAGCAGCGGCTGATGCAAGGCGACCGCGACGCGCACGCCGTGCGTCCAGCCCGCCCACAGCGCCCACCAGCGCAGCCCGACGTGCCCGACGTTGTACACGACCAGGAAGCCGATCACCGCGTCCAGCCCGAGCCCCAGCGCCACGCCGATGAGCGCGAGCGCCGACGTGACGGGGAGCCACCCCGCCCAGACCAGGCGGTCGCCGAGCGACCCGAGCGGGCCGCACAGGGCGCTGCGCAGCCGCTCCACTTGCTCCGGGGTCGCACCCTCGTGCTCGGCCCGCGCCGCCGCTCCCACCGCGAGTCCGCACAGGTAGGGGTGCGCGTTGAAGAAGTGCGCGCCCCGCGCGACGGCCGCTCGATAAGCGGCGCCATTCTCCCCCGCCCGCAGGTCTCGCAGCAACGGCTCCTCCGCCACCCCGACCCCGATCCCCTGCAGGCGCTCGTAGTTCCACGAGCCCTGCACGGTGAACAGCCGCAGCAAGGAGCGGCCGAGCGGCGGGCGGCGGGCGCGCGTCACCGCAGCCAGACCAGCACGGTACCGCCGAGCACCCCGGCAACGAACCACGCCAGGCTCGCCCCGCGACCCACCACGCGGAGTGTCCCCGCCGTCGCGGCTGCGAGCGCGGCGGCGACGGCAGCGATGCCCAGCAGCGTGACACCCCGCAGCGGCAGCGTCCCGGCCAGGAACAGCCGCACCAGGTGGGCGAACCCGAGTCCCGCGGCGGTCACCGCGGCGGCGCGGAGCGCGTCGCGCGCGATCGCCGAGACGTGCAGCCGCACCAGCAGGCGCGCATCCCCGGCCTCGAGCCGGTCGGTGACCGCGTGCACCGCGCGGGCGGTGGCGCGGCGCACGATGTACATGCTCAAGCCGCCCAGCATGGCCGTGACGAGACCCACCAGCGCTCCCAACCCGAGACCGAGCGCCCCCGCGGCGCCGTGGGCCGCGCTCACCGCGGCGACGGTGGCCGGGCCGTACTCCGGGTAGCGCGTCGCGCCCATCGGCAACACGTCGTACTGGAACAGCTCGAACAGGACGCCCAACTGGAGTCCCGCCCCGAGGTCGCCGAGCATCGCGCCGGCGATGGGCCCCGCCACGATGGGACGCGCGATCATCATCTGGGGCACGCTCACGAGATCGAGGCCGACGAGCGTGCCCCACAGCAGCAGGACGAGCTGGAGCTCGAGGCTCACGCGAACTCCTCGAGTGGGACGGGGCGCGCGGTGGGCACGTCCTGGGCCGTGATCTCGATCCCCTGTCCGGCGAGCTCCTTCAGCTTGACGGCCTCGCTGTCGCTCAGGTACACGTAGCGCAGCCGCTGCGAGCGGCCCGGCTGGTGATGGATCCCGCCCAAGTTGATCCGCTTCACGCGATGGCTGTTGGCGGACAGGGCGGCGAGCGTGTCGATGCTGCCCGCGAGCAGGATACCGGGTCGCGGATCCGCCTCCCATTCGGGGAGCCGCTGAGCCGCTTCGGCGATGGAGGCGAAGCTCACCTCGATATGCGGGGGCACCCCCATGCGATACAGGTCCTGCTCCCAGTCGCTCGCGCGCACCGCGTCGTCGACGAGCACGATGAAGCCCACGTGGAACGGCTGCCCCCAACCCACGATCACCTGGCCGTGAATCAAACGGTCGTCTACTCGGTAGAGCACGATGCTCATGCCGCCGGCGTGCGGATGGCTTTGCTTCCCGCCTCCCCGGCTCGGCGCGCAGCCTCGAGGGGTGGCAGGTCGCGGTGGAACACGAAGTCGAGCAGCATCGCCAGGTTGACCCCGGTGACCACCGCGACGTCGGTCCTGCCCTTCGCGAGCCGGATGGCACTCGTGAGGCACGAGCCCCCCGGCAGGTCCACGAACAGGACCGCCGGCTTCCCACCGATCGCCGCGGCGAGGCGCTCCGAGAGCGCGCCCGAGTCACAGCCGTCATTGCTCACCGGGATGAGGGCGTCCTCGACACCGGTGATCGTCCCGACGGCCGATTTGAGCGCCTGCGCGACCGCCGCGTGCGACACAATCACGCCGCGCAACGGCTCACTCATAGTCCTCCTCCAGGTACTGCTGCAGCTCGCGCCGCTCCGCCATCCGCTGGATCAATCTTTGGTTGAAGCGCTTCGCCGAATCGACGCCGCCGTAACGCTGCAGGTGGTTCATCGCCACCACCTCGCAGATCACCGTGAGGTTCTTCCCCGGGTTCAACGGGACGGTCACGAGCGGCAAGGCGACGTCCAGGACCTGGGTCGTCTGGCCATCGAGCCCGGTGCGGTCGTACTCACGCGACGCATCCCAGTCGTCCAGCTGCACCACCACCTCGATGCGCTTCTGCTGGCGCACCGCGCGCACGCCGAACAGCTCACGGATGTCGATCAACCCCACGCCGCGAATCTCCATGTAGTGCCGCGCCAGCTCGTGACCGCGCCCGATGAGCACGTCGTTTCCGCTGCGCGTGATGTGCACGAGGTCGTCGGCGACGAGCCGGTGGCCGCGCTCGACCAGGTCGAGCACGCACTCGCTCTTGCCGATCCCCGAGCGGCCGAGGAACAGCAGGCCCACACCGAACACGTCCGCGAGCGACGCGTGCATCGTCGTGGTCGGGGCAAACGCGTCGTCGAGGAACGGCTTCAGCCGGCGATAGAACTCCGCCGTCTTCAGCTTCGTGCGGATCACCGGCACGCCTTTCGCCCGCGCCAGCTCGAGCAGCTCGGCAGGCGGCTCCTGTCCCTTCGAGATCACGACGCAGGGCAGGTCGAAACCAAAAAACGTCTCGAGGGATTTCCGGCGCTCGGCCGGGGCGAGTGACGCGAGGTAGGTGATCTCGGTCTCGCCCAAAATGTGGATACGGTGCGCCGCGAACCGTTGGGTATAACCGGCCAGCACGAGGCCGGGGCTCGATGCCTCGGGCGTCGGGATGAGGCGGTCGAGCCCCACGTCTCCGGTGAGGGTCTCGAGCTGCAGCGGGTCCCCCTTCCGCTCGAGCAGGTCGCGCACACGGGGACCGGTCACCGGGACTCCCGCTCGACGGCGCGGCGCGCGGCGGCCACGCGGCGCCGCTTGGGCGCGGCCTTCCCGAGCTGCCGGCGCACGCGGGCCACGGCGAGGTCGAGCGCCGAGCGGTGATCCTCCCCGTCAGCCGTCGCGACGTGCATCACCCCGCGCGCGGCGTGCACGCGTACTTCGACCGTGGGCGTGCCGTGGTCCTCACCGAACAGCACCTGCGCGTCGTGCGGCCGGGTCGCGACCCGGCCGAGCCGCTCGATCAGCGTGCGTGCCCGGGCCCGCAGCTCGTCGGGTATGTCGCAATGCCGCGCGGTGATCGTGATGCGCATGGTCAGCCCCCTCCCCCATGAGCGAGAACGCGCTGGAGCTGCGCTTCCGTGGCCCGGGCGGCGCGCTCCCACGACAGCTGCTCGGCGAACGCGCGGGCGCCGCGTCCCAACCGGGCCACGAGGGCCGGATCGGCGGCGAGCGCGAGCATGCAGTCGGCTAACGCCCGCGCGTCGCGATGCGGCACGAGGAAGCCGGTCTCGCCGTGGCGCACCGACTCTCGCAGACCGGGACTGTCCGAGGCGATCGCCGGCGTGCCGCACGCCGCCGCCTCGACGTTCGAGATGCCCCATCCCTCTTTCGGGCTGGGGAACACCACCGCCCACGCTCGGCGCAGCAAGCGGCGCTTCTCCTCCTCCGGCACGAACCCCAGGAACCGAACCGCGGCCCCCAAGCCGAGCGCGCGCACCAGTCGCTCCAGCCGCGCGCGGTCGTCCCCCTGCCCGGCGATCTCGAGCGTCACGTCGGGGCGCGCCTGCCGCGCCAGACCCAGCGCCTGCACCGCAGTCTCCACTCCTTTATAACGCTTGAGGCGCCCCACGTACAAGAACGTCGGGTCGTCCGCCCGCGGCGTCGCGGGGTCGGGGGAGTACCACGCGGCATCGACGCCTGGATAAATGACTTCGATGCGCTCCCGCGGGATGCCGCGTCGCACCAGATCGTCGCGCGTGCTGTCGGAGATCGCGTGAAACGCCGCCCGCCGGTACACTCGGGGAATCAGCCGCTCCGCCGCCCAGACGACCGTGGCGATCGGCCAACTCGCTTCGGCGAAGGCGGTCGTGCCGAACAGGTGCGGCACGATCACGCAGAACGGCAGGTCGGTCAACTGCGTCAGGTAGAGCGGCAGCTTGTTGATGTCCTCCACCACGACGTCGTAGCGCGAGGCGGCCAGTAGCCGCCGTACGGCGCCGCGTGCCCGCAGCGCGAACGTGTGACGCCCGCCGACCCGGTGCACCCGCAGCCCGTCGAGCACGGTCTGCGCTGCGCCCCCGGGCCAGCCGCTGGTCACCAGGTCGATCGCGTGCCCCCCCCCCCCCCCCGGGCCCCCCCCCACCAGACGGCCGAAGATCTCGTGCAGATGAATCTCCGCCCCGCCCGCATGGGGATTCTCGCGGTCGTTCCAATTGACCAGCAGGATCTTCACAGCGCGCCGTAGTCCCGCGCCACCGCGTCCAGCACGCCGTTCACGAAGGCGGGGGCCTTCGCGCCCGCGAACCAATGTGCCAGCTTCACGGCTTCGTCGATCACCACGCGCGGCGGCGTGGCCCCCTCGGCGAGCTCGGCGAGCGCCAGGCGAAGGATGCTCTTTTCCACGACGCCCACACGATCGAAGCGCCAGTGCTCGGCCGCGTCGGCGACGCGCCGGTCGAAATCGGGGAGGCCGGCGATCGCCTTGGCGGCGAGGTCCGCGCCGCGGTCGAAGCCTTCGGGCACGTGCCCGAACGCCCCGCCCAGCCGGCCGACCACGCTGGCGATCGACGGCCGGCCCGACAACTCCCATGCGTAAAGCAGCTGGAGCGCGCGGGCCCGCGCCTTAGTCTCGGGCCGCTGCACGGGTCAGCTCGGACAGGACGTCGGCGGTCGTGAGCGCCGCTTCCGCCGCTTCGTAGCCCTTGTTGCCCGCTGCCCCGCCGGCCCGCGCCATCGCCTGCTCGAGCGACTCCGTCGTCAGTACGCCGAACCCGACAGGGAGCCGGTGCGCCAGCGCCACGTTGCCGAGCCCGCGCGCCGCCTCACCCGCCACGTACTCGAAATGCGGCGTCTCCCCGCGGATGACGCAACCGAGCGCGACGATCGCGGCGTAGCGTCCGCTCGCCGCCGCCGCCTCCGCGGCGACCGGCAGTTCGAAGGCGCCGGGCACCCAGACCACGTCCACCCGGGCATCCGGCACGCCTTTCTCCCGGAAGCACTGGCGTGCTCCATCCAGCAAGCGGGCGGTGACGATCTCGTTGTAGCGGGCGACGAGCACGGCCACGCGGACCTGACGCGGCGCGCGGGGCGCACCCCCGATCTCGGCCACGATCAGTGGTTCAGCAGGTGGCCGAGCTTGTCCCGCTTGGCGTCGAGGTAGGCGCGGTTCTCGTCCGAGGGGGCCATGACGATCGGGACGCGCTCGACGATCTCCAACCCGTAGCCCTCGAGGCCGACGAGCTTCATCGGGTTGTTGGTGAGCACCCGGATAGCGGAGAGCCCGAGGTCGAGCAGGATCTGCGCCCCGATGCCGTAGTTGCGAAGGTCGGGCTTGAAGCCCAGCTCGCGGTTCGCGTCCACCGTGTCGTGACCCGCGTCCTGGAGCTCGTAGGCCTTGAGCTTGTTGAGGAGGCCGATCCCCCGGCCCTCCTGATCCAGGTAGACGACCACGCCGCGTCCCTCGGCCGCGATCATGCGCATGGCGCTGTGCAACTGCCAGCCGCAGTCGCACCGAGCCGATCGGAAGACGTCCCCCGTGAGGCACTTCGAGTGCATGCGCACCAGCACGCGCGGCTGCTGCGCCACATCGCCGTACACCAGCGCCACGTGCTCCGCGGCGTCCACGTCGTTGCGGTAGGCGATGATCGTGAACTCGCCGTACGGCGTCGGGAGCCGGGCGTGCGCCACGCGGTGCACCAGTCGCTCGTGCGCGAGCCGGTAGGCGACGAGCTGGGCGACGGTGATGAGTGTGAGGCCGTGCTGCGCGGCGAACCGCTCCAGGTCCGGGCGCCGCGCCATCGTCCCGTCGGGGTTGAGGATCTCGCAGATCACACCCGCGGGGTAGAGCCCCGCGAGCCGGGCGAGGTCGACACTCGCCTCGGTCTGACCCACGCGCTGCAGCACGCCACCCGGACGCGCGCGCAGCGGGAAGACGTGCCCGGGCCGGCGCAGGTCACCCGGCACGCTGGCCGGATCGATCGCGACGCGGATCGTCGTGGCCCGGTCACGCGCTGAAATCCCGGTCGTGACACCGAAGCGGGTGGCCGCGTCGATCGAGACCGTGAACGCGGTCTCGTGCGCCTCGGTGTTGTGCTCGGTCATCTGGCTCAGCCCCAGGGCCTGGCAGCGCTCCGGCATGAGCGTCAAACAGATCAAGCCCCGGGCGTGCATCGCCAGGAAGTTGATCATCTCGGGGGTCACCCGCTCGGCCGCGCCGACCAGGTCGCCCTCGTTCTCGCGGCTTTCGTCGTCGGCAACGATGACGAGCTTCCCCGCGCCGATGTCCGCGATCGCCTGCTCTATGGTGTGGTGCGACATAGTTGCCTCACATACTTTCCCAGCACATCACCCTCCACGTGAACGCGTGCGCCCACGCGCAGCGCTCCGAGCGTCGTGTGCTCGCGTGTGAACGGGATCAACGCGATCTGGACCAGATCAGGCCCCGGCAGCGCGTTGATCGTCAGGCTCACCCCGTCCAGCGTGATCGAGCCGTGCGGGATCGCGATCTCGCGCACCTCGGCCGGCACGCGCAGATCGTACACCCAGGCGTCGCCCCGCCGCTCGGTGCGCACCACCTCGGCGACCCCGTCCACGTGCCCCTGCACGAGGTGGCCGCCCAGACGGTCCGCCGCGCGCAGCGCGCGCTCGAGGTTCACCCTGCGGCCGGTCGCATACTCGCCGAACAGCGTGCGGCCCGCGGTGGTGTCGATCACGTGCACTTGAAACCCGCCTTTCACCACGCGCGCGACGGTCAGACATGCGCCGCTCACGGCGATGCTCTCACCCCGCTTCAGACCCTTGTAGGGCGCGCGGATCGTGAGAGCGAGCCCGTCCTCGCGTTCCCCCTTCCCCCTGCCCCGGCCCGTTCCCCCGTTGCGCGAAACGACCTCGACCCGCCCGATGGCGCTCACAATTCCGGTAAACATAGCCGCCTATCCAATACCAATAATGTATCCGGGCCCATGGCGCGCCGCTCCACCGGGATCCAGCGCGGCGCTTCGGGGAGTGGCGCCGCCGGCACGCCCGGAAAGGCCGGTACGGCGCCCTCTCCCAGCCACACGGGGGCCTGGATCCAGTACAGCCGATCGACCAGCCCCTCCGCGAGCAGTTTCGCGCCCAACGCCCCTCCCCCCTCGCACAGCAGGGAGTGGATCCCGGCCGCGCGCAGCATGCGCAGGCCGTCGGCGAGCGAGGTCGGTCGCGAGACGCGCACTCCGCTGCCCTCCAGCTGCGTGACGCTCGCCACCGGGGCGTCGGGCGACGCCATGACCCAGGTCGGCACCGTGCGGGCCGTGCTCACGAGGTTGACGGTCTCGTTCAGCATCGCCCGCCGGTCGAACACGACGCGCACCGGCGCGCGGCGCGGCGTGATGGGGCCGCGCACGGTGAGCTGCGGATCGTCCTTCAAGGCCGTCGTCCCGCCCACCGCGATCGCGTCGAATCCGGCGCGCAGCCAGTGCACGTACTCGCGCGCGGCCTCTCCCGACACCCAACGCGAGCTTCCCCGCGCGTCGGCGATCCGGCCGTCAATCGAGGTGGCGAGCTTGAGCGCCACGAACGGCCGCTCCGCCTGCTGGTGCGCGAACAGGAACGGTGCGTTGAGCGCCGCAGCCGCCTCGGCGAGCACACCGAACGACACGGCGACGCCTTGGGCGCGCAGCACGTCCGCCCCACCGCGCGCCTCGGGGTCCGGATCGCGGATCGCGGCGACCACGCGCGCCACGCCGGCGGCGACGATCGCATCGGTGCAGGGCGGTGTCTTGCCGTAGTGGGCGCAGGGCTCGAGCGTCACGATCAGCGTCGCGCCGCGCGCCCGCGCGCCCGCGGCCGCGAGCGCTGCGACTTCCGCGTGGGGCCCGCCGTACTCGGCGTGAAAGCCCTCGCCGACCACGGTGTCGCCCTGGAGGATGACCGCCCCGACCAGGGGATTCGGGGCGACGCGCCCCCAACCCCGCCACGCGAGGTCGAGGGCGCACCGCATCGCCGACCGTTCGGCCGGACGCTCAGAATCCGAAGCGGAAGCCGATGCCTCCGAAGACATGCCCCGCCTTGGGATCGAAGTCCCGGAACGTGGTGGCGAAGCCCTGGTCCTTCCCGGTCTGGAACCCCAGCTCGGCCACGAGCTTCACCGCGGCGAGGCTGAGCCCCGCGTCGGCGAACAATACTTCGCGGGTGTTGGTCGGATTGATGACGATCGTCCTAGCGCTGGTCGGCAGAACGGCATCGTAGAAGCGGATCGTCGTCTGGCTCGAGCTGTAGTGATCGATGCCGAGCCCGGCCGCGAGATCCACGAGCACGAACTTCCAGCTCGCGACCGCGCGATAGTTGTCCGCCTTCAAGTCCATGCTGAACTCGAACTGGTCGCCGGTACCGAACGCGGGACCCAGGCTGCCGTACTGGATGCGCGGCAGCGTGCGATGCATCCAGCTCACCGATACCGCCGGGATCGGAAAGCTTCCGCCGAGCAGGCCCACCCGCGCACCATAGCCGATGCCGAGCGCGGCGCCGCCGATGTGCGCCGCGTTCGGATCCACGGACAGACCCGACACGCGGCCGGTCGGCAGCACGACCGCGGAGCCGAGCGCGTCGACGGCAAGCAGGCCGCCGCGCCCACGGACCAGCCCGACCGCCGCTTCGACGAGCGGAGCCGGGAGCGCGCCGTGGAAGCTCGATGGCACCCGGCTCTGGCTCGCTGAGTCGGGGTTCGGCAGCGACGCCCCGATCGCGTTCACGCGTGCCGTCACGGTGAGGTGCCCGATGCCACCGAGCGATCCCGACGTGCCGAGCACCGGGTTGCCGCCGCTCACGATCATCCCGGCGAGCGGGTGGAACGCCCGGATGGCGTCGACCCCGGTGTTGCACGCGGCCGTGGCGTTGGGGTTGGCCATGCTGCACTGGGGCTCCTGAGCGGCGAGGGAGCGCGACACCAATGCAATAAGGGCGACTGCGACGGTCGTTCTGCTCTTGAGTGAATGCATGCGTCCTCCTCAACGCTCCGCGAAGCGCACGCCCTTCGTTCCGGCGCGCACCTCGCCGATCAGCCACGTCTCGATCGACTCGCGGCGGGCCGCCGCCGTGATCGTTTCCACGTCATCACGGCCCACGATCGCGATCATGCCGATCCCGAGGTTGAAGACGCGGCGCATTTCGCTGAGCGACACCCGGCCCGCGCGCATTAGTACCCGGAAGACGACCGGCCAGCGCCACCCGCTGGCGTCGACGAGCGCCTCGCAGCCCTCGGGCAGCACGCGCACCAGGTTGCCCGCGATGCCCCCGCCGGTGATGTGGGCGAGGGCGTGCACCCGTGAGAAGACTGGAGTTACCGCCGGCGCGTAGCTGCGGTGCACGTCGAGCAACACCTGTGCCACGGACCGCCCCGTCTCCGGAAACTCGTCGCCCACTTCGAGCCCCAAGGTCTCGAACACGACGCGCCGCGCCAGGGTGTACCCGTTGGTGTGCAGTCCGTTCGACGCGTAGCCGATCAACACGTCGCCCGGGCGCACGCGGTCGCCGTGCAGCGCCGCCCCCTCCTCCACGACGCCCACAATCGTGCCCGCGAGGTCGTAGTGCCCCGGCTGAAACAGCTCGGGCAGTTGTGCCGTCTCGCCTCCCGCCAGCGTCATCTCGTGGGCGCGGCAGCCGCGCGCCAGGCCGGTCACGAGCGCGGCGGCGACGTCGGGCTCGAGCCGACCGGTGGCGATGTAGTCGAGCAATGCGAGCGGCCGTGCTCCGTGGACCAGGATGTCGTTGACACAGTGGTTGACGAGGTCCTCCCCCACGGTGTCGTGGATTCCGGCGCGCGCGGCGACGAGCACCTTGGTGCCCACGCCGTCGGTCGAGAGCACGAGCACCGGGCGCTCGTACCCCGGCGGGAGGCGCACCATCCCGCCGAACGCTCCGATGTCGCCGAGCGCGAGCGCGGTGCGCGTGGTGCGCACCAGCTCGGCGATGCGACGCTTCGCTTCGTCCGCGGCGTCCAGATGCACGCCGGCGGCGGCGTAGCGGTTAGTCAAGCGGCTCCCCCCGCATCCCCCGAGGCCGGGTCCACGTCGAAGTGCACCAGCTGCTTGAAGGCGCACACCCGCGCGTACACGTCCGCTTGGGTGACGCCGGCGAGGCCCTGCACGCCGAACGCTTCCACCGCGAACGAGCCCAGCGCCGCGCCGTACACCATGGCGCGCCGCAGATTCGCCGGGCCGAGGTCGCCGGTGGCCGCCAAGTGAGCCATGAAGCCGCCGGCGAACGCGTCGCCCGCGCCCGTCGGGTCGAACACCTCTTGCAGCGGGTAGGCAGGGACTTTGAACGTCGTGTCGCGATCGACCAGCAGGGCGCCGTGCTCCCCCTGCTTGATCACGGTCCGTTTGGGACCCCGCTCGAGGATCCACTGGGCGGCGCGGTAGATGTTCCAGTCGCCCGAGAGCTCCCGCGCCTCCGAGTCGTTCACCATGAGGATGTCGATGTGGCGTAACAGCTCGAGCAGCAGGTCCTGCTTGGAGTGAATCCAGTAGTTCATCGTGTCGCAGGCGACGAGCGCCGGGCTCTTCACCTGATCGAGCACGCCGAGCTGGAGCTCGGGATCGATGTTGCCCAGGAACACGTAGCGAGCGTCGCGGAACTTGGGCGGCAGCTTGGGGCGGAACTGGGCGAACACGCCCAGCCGCGTGTCGAGCGTCTCGCGGCTGGAGAGGTCGTAGGAGTACTTCGCCTTCCAGCGGAACGACTCACCGGGCATCTGCTCGACGCCGGACAGATCCACGCCGCGCGCCTCGAGCGCCTTGAGGGCGCCGAGCGGGTAGTCGCTCCCGACCACACCCACCACCTGGACGGGATGCAGAATCGCGCCCGCGGCGCTGAAGAACACCGCCGAGCCGCCGGGCGCGTCGGCCGTCTCACCGAACGGCGTCGCGACCGAATCCAACGCGATCGAGCCCACCACGAGGAGACCCATCGTCACATCCGCTCCGGCGCCGTGATCCCGAGCAAACCAAGTCCGTTGGCGAGCACCCGGCGCACCGCCGCCGCGAGCGCGAGCCGCTCCCGCTCTTCGGGCTCGCCCAGCACCCGGTACTTGTGATACCACGCGTGGGCGATCCGGGCGAGCCCCTCGAGGTAGCCCGTGATGCGGTGCGGCTCGCGCGTTTCGGCGGCCCGTGCCACGACGCCGGGGAACGCCGCGAGCTCCTTCAGCAGGTCGAGCTCCTCGGGCTGCGTCAGGACGCTCCCGTCCACCGGCGCGGGTGGGAGAGAGGCGGGGTCGCGCGCCGCCACACGGAAGATGCCGCTCATGCGCGCGTGCGCCATCTGCACGTAGAACACCGGGTTCTCCTCTGTCTGGCTCTTCGCCAGGTCGACGTCGAACACGAACTGCGAGTCCGCCCGACGCATCAGGAAGAAGAAGCGCACCGCGTCCACCCCCGTCTCCTGGAGCAGGTCGCGCAGCGTGACGAACTCACCCGTGCGCTTGGAGAACCGCACCTCTTCCCCACCCCGCATCACCCGCACGAGCTGCACGATCTCCGCGTGAAAGAAATCCTCGGGGTAGCCGAGCGCCAGCATCGCGGCCTGGACGCGCGCGACGTACCCGTGGTGATCCGCGCCCCAGATGTCGATCGCCTTGGCGAAACCGCGCGCGCGCTTGTGGCGGTGGTAGGCGATGTCCGGCAAGAGATAGGTGTAGCTGCCGTCCGACTTGCGCAGCACGCGATCCTTGTCGTCTCCGAACGCGGTGGACCTGAGCCACAGGGCGCCGTCCCGCTCGTAGGTGTGGCCCCGCTGAGCCAGATCGGCCAGGGTCTGTTCGATGAGCCGTTCCTGGTAGAGCTGGGACTCGAAGAAGATCACGTCGAACCGGACTCCGAACTCCCGCAGGTCCTCCTCCTGTTCGGCGCGCTGCGATTGGACGCCGATCGTGCGGCAGCGGCGCAGGCCTTCCGGCTCGGGGAGGTCGGCGAACGCCCGGCCCTCGCGCGCCAGAATCCGCTCGGCCAGCTCGACGAGATACTCCCCGTGATAGCCGCCGTCGGGAACCTCGGCCGCCCGACCCACCGCCTGCTGGACCCGCGCCCACAGCGAGCGGGCCAGCTTGTCGATTTGGGTTCCTGCGTCGTTGACGTAGAACTCGCGGGTCACCCCGTAGCCGGTCCAGTCGAGCAGCGCTGCAATCGCATCCCCCAGGGCCGCCCCCCGGCCGTGGCCCACGTGCAGCGGGCCCGTGGGATTGGCGGAGACGAACTCGACGTTGACCTTCGCGCCGCGTCCTGTGTCGCCGCGGCCGAACCGCTCGCCCAAGGCGTGAACGGTCGCCAGCACGGCGGCGAGCTGATCCTCGGCGAGGAAGAAATTGATGAAGCCGGGACCCGCGATCTCGATCTTCTTGACGATGCCCTGGGGAAGCGTGAGGGCCCTCACCAGGTCCTCCGCGACGGCGCGTGGCGGCTTACCCAGCCCCTTGGCAATGACCAGCGCCAGGTTGGTGGCGCCGTCGCCGTGCGAGGGATCGCGCGGGGTTTCGTACTTGAACTCCGGAAGCGAAGACACGCCGATCTTGTGGGCCGCGTCCCGCAGACCGCGGACGATCTCGTCGTGCGCCTTCACTTGTCGCCGGAGTCTTTTTTCTTCTTGGCACTCTCGCCGGACTTCGACTCGGCGGGCTTCGACTCCGCGGCGGGCTTGGACTCGTCCTTTTGCTTCTGCTCCTGCTGCCCCTGCTTCTCACCCGCTCGCTTGTAGTCGGTGGTGTAGAACCCGGAGCCCTTGAAGACGAGACCCGCCCCGCCGGAGATCTGCCGCTCGGCCGGTTTGCCGCACGTGGGACACTTCTCCCGCCGCTTGTAGTTCATCGTCGGGTAGAACTTCTCGAACACGTGCCCGGCCGGGCACTTGTACTCGTAGGTCGGCATCAGGCAAGAACTTAAGCGCCGAGACCGGGACCGGTCAATCGGCCCGCGAATCGCTCAGCGCACGTCGTAGAAATAGCTGCTCAAGTGCTTGAGCGTGGCCTCCTGCTCGGCGAACTGAAACGCCAACACGTCGCCGCTCGTGACCACGCCGCACAGGCCCTCCGGACCCACCACCGGGAGGTGGCGGATGCGCCGCTCGGTCATCACGGCCGCGCACTGCTCCAGCGGCGTGTCGGGCTGGCAGCTGATCAAGGAGGTGGTCATCACGTCGCGCACCGGGGTCGTGACCGGATTGCGCTGCTCCGCAACGACGCGCCGCAGCACGTCCCGCTCGGTGAAGATCCCTACCGGTTTCTTGCCTTCGAGAACCAGGACGCTGCCTGTGCCGCGGGTGTTCATGAGTTGCGCCGCCTCGAGCACCGTCGCCCCCGGCGGAACGGCCACGATGTCCCTGCCCTTGCGCGCCAGAATGTCGCGCACCGTGTCCACTGGCACCCTCCTAGAACTCCCGCTTCTTCATCTCCGAAAAGAAGTCGCGCACGTCCACGTCGTCCTCCTGCTCGGGAGGAAGCGTGCGGTCGTATTGGCGTCGCTTGTTCGGCTTGGCCTTGGCCGCCTTGGCGGCATTCTTCTTCGCCAGGGCGGCAATTTTCTGGTCGTCGCTCTTCGACATCGCTGCTGCTCCGGTCAAGAAGTCCCGCTCTCCACCCAGCGGTCGGGGGGGGCGTCACAGCCAATGCATAAGGTGGGTTGTTCAGGCGCCCTCAGGCAAGTGCGGGCGCGCCCCCCCCCCGCCGTGGCGGCCAGGATCAAGGCGTCACTGACCCGCCCCTGCGCCTCCCGCGTTGAGAAAGGCCGCGAGCGCCGCGATCTCGAGCGGCTTGAGATGCAGATTCGGCATCTGCCCCGTGGGGCTCGCCAGAAACGGCTTGAGAAACTCAGGCGGATAACGTCTGAGGGTGAGATCCGGCCCAACCGCAACGCTGGTCTCGCCAACGTCGCGGTGGACATGGCAACTGACGCAGCCCTTCGCCACGAAGAGCCTGCGTCCTCGCTCCGACTCGGCGAGGGGAGGCGGCGGCGCCGCGCCTGAATCGATCGCGGTCACCGGAAGCAGCGTGACGCGGCTATTCCCGAAGCCGCTGTGGATCGTGATGGTCCATTGACCGGCCTGTGGCAGCGTCAGCGTGGCGGTGTACTGACCGGTTTCTCGTCCAGCAGTCGCCGCCGCGCTCGCTTCCAGGCTGCCCGCCGTGGCGGCGACCTTGGCCTTGAGCCCGTCGAGCGGTTTGACGCCGTGCTGGCGCACGGTAAAGGCGAGCGTGACGGGCTGGCGTGCCACCACTTGGTCCGGCAAATCCTCGACCGTGATCGCGGCCCACCCGCCGACGTTGGCTGCGATCACCGGGAGCACCAGCACACCAGGCAGCAGTAGTCGAAAGGCTCGTGTGGTCATCGCTTCCTCCTTGGGACCTGATGCCCAGAGGATTTCTCGGGGCTATCGGTAGTTCGATGCCACACAATGCCTATAGGGTTTATGCCCTCCTTCTACCAGCGTCCCCCCCCCGGCGCCGCCTATCGCGGCCACAGCCAGCCGAACGTGGCCGCCGTGAGGAGCGCGTAGATCAACCCATCCACCGTCGCCTTGATCGTGGTGCTCCAGGCGCGGCGATACCAGATGGACATCTGCCACAACGCTACGGAGTACCCGATGAATGCGGTGACTCCCGTGAACCGGAAGACGCTCGCGACGCTCGCCCCGGCGGGGAGGGCACGTCCCGCGACGTAGGCCGCGAACAGACCGACCACCGCCGCGTACAGGAACCAGAGCGTGAGGTTCTTCCCCATCTGAAAGGGGCCGCTCGGCAACACGGTGAGGATCAGGTTCGGGCCTCGCTTCACCTTGTCGGCGAACTCCGGTGATCGCATCTCCTCCCTGGTCTTCGGACGCGGCACCATGTAGTCCCCCGGCGGGATGGCGAGCGGCCGGAGCGCGTCTCTCAGCTTGTCTTCGTCGGGCACCCTGGGGTAATCACTCTTATGCCAGGGCGACACCATGTGGATGGCGGAGCTCACGACGAAAACGAGCACCGCCGACAGTAGGATGGGGAGCCACAGCGCGGTTAGTCCCGTCATCGCGATCTCCTGTGATGGTGTGGCCATGCAATCGTGAAAACTGTGATCATGGTGGCGGCGCGGGTCGCCAGGCGCTGCCGTGTAGCGTCACGTACAGGGCCGCCGCCGCGTACACCAGAAACTCCGCCGGGAATTGGCCCCGCACGGCGTGCACCAAAACGGCTGTCAGAAAGATCACGACCAGGGCGACCCCGCCGACGCGCATCGTGCGAGGCCACAGAAAGAGGAGTGCCGCGACGGTCTCGACCGCGGCGACCACTGCCAGATGGCCGTGGTGGGCCGCACCCAAGGCGTGGATCAGCGCGCGCACGCCCTCGAACGCGATCACCAGGCCGAGCGTCAGGTGCAGCGCGATGAACGAGCGGCGCAGGTTCAGGTCGGTCACGGTAAGGTCGGTTGAGCCCGAGTGCCCGGAGTGCCCAGAGCGAATGATCCGCTGGGTGACAGACCGGGCTCAAGCTACGCGCTGGCGGCCACCGCGCAACGCGCCCTTGAGGACGCGCGGACGGCAGGCAAATTACGCTCCCATGCCGAACGCCGCGCTCGCCGCCTGTCTCGTGCTGCTGCAGCAACCGGCGGTCTCCCGCCCTTCCTTAACGACCCGGTGGACTGCTGAGGTAAGGCCCGAGCACGTCCTGCCAGAGTACCCCCGCCCCGACCTCGTGCGGCCCACTTGGCAAACCCTCAACGGAACGTGGCAGTACGCCGTGCGCGATTCGGGCACCACCTCTTCCCCGCGCGCGTGGGACGGCACGATCCTTGTTCCCTTCCCGATCGAATCGCAGCTCTCCGGCGTGCGCCGGACGGTGACGGACCGGCAGCGGCTGTGGTATCGCCGGACGTTCCGGATACCCTCGACGGCGGCCGGCACGCGCTGGCTGCTGCACTTCGGCGCGGTGGACTGGGAGGCGATCGTTTCCGTGAACGGGCGGCGCGTCGGCGCTCACCGTGGCGGCTATGACCCCTTCACGCTCGACATCACCGGCGCACTGCGTCCCGCCCCCGGCGACCAGGAGCTGGTCGTGCGCGTGTGGGATCCGACCGACCGCGGGGACCAGCCGCGCGGCAAGCAGGTCCTCAAGCCGCAGAGCATCTGGTACACGGCCGTGACGGGGATCTGGCAGACGGTGTGGCTCGAGCCGGTGCCGCGCGCGTATATCACGGCACTCGACGTCCGGCCCGATGTGGACGCCGGGACGGTGAGCGTGCGGGTCGCCGCGAGCGGCACCACGCCCGCCGCCCGCGTGCAGCTCGCCGCGCTCGACGGAGACAGCACCGTCGCTCGGGGGACCGGGCCGCCCGGCCAGCCGCTGACGCTCTACATCCCGGCCCCGAAGTTGTGGGGACCGGGGCACCCTTTCCTGTACGGCCTGCGAGTGCGGCTGGGTGACGACACGGTGACCGGCTACTTCGGGATGCGGAAGATCGCCGTGGCGCGGGACGGCGTCGGGAGGTTGCGTCTGTTTCTCAACAACCATCCGCTCTTCGAGTATGGCACGCTGGATCAGGGGTGGTGGCCCGACGGCTTGTATACCGCGCCCACCGACGCGGCACTGCGCTCGGATATCGAGACGCTGCAGCATCTCGGATTCAATCTGATCCGCAAGCACGTGAAGGTAGAGCCGGCGCGCTGGTACTACCACTGCGACCAGCTGGGGATGCTCGTGTGGCAGGATATGCCCAGCGGCGACAACAAGACTCCGGCCGCGCGGCAGGAGTTCGCCGACGAGCTGGATCGTGTGGTGGCCGCGCTCCGCAATCATCCCGCCATCGTCATGTGGGTGCCGTTCAACGAGGGTTGGGGCCAGCACGACACGCGGCGCATCGTGGCGCGGCTGAAGCAACGCGACGCCACGCGCCTGGTGGACAATGCCAGCGGCTGGACCGACGCACACGTCGGCGACGTGCTCGACATCCACGACTACCCCGGGCCCGCCCTTCCCCCGCCGGACTCGACCCGCGCCTCGGTGCTGGGCGAGTTTGGTGGGCTCGGCTTGCCGATCGAGGGTCATACCTGGCAGGCGAAGGACAACTGGGGCTACCGGCGCTACGCCAACCAGGACGAACTTTCGGCCGCCTACCGGGCCCTGCTCGACCGGCTCCGGTCGCTCGAGAGCGAGGGGCTCGCCGCGGCGGTGTACACGCAGACGTCGGACGTGGAGATCGAGGTCAACGGCGTCATGACGTACGACCGTGAGATCGTGAAGCTCGCGGGCGACGTGGCGGCGGTGAACCGGCGGCTGCAGGATCCGCAAGGAGCGACCGTGACGCGAGCGCCGTTCGGCCGGACGGCCGAGGGAATCGCCGTGGAGGCGTACACCCTCACCAACCCCCAGGGGATGCAGGTGCGGGTCATCACCTACGGTGCCATCCTCCAGGCGATCCGGGTGCCCGATCGCGCCGGCCGTGTGGACGATGTCGCCCTCGGCCACGACGACTTGCAAGGGTATCTCACCAACGCACCCTATTTCGGCGCGATCGTAGGACGCTACGCCAACCGGATCGCCCAGGGGAGGTTCACGCTCGACGGCACGACGTATCGGCTCGCGACCAACAACGGCCCCAACCATCTGCACGGCGGGACGAAAGGCTTCGACAAGGCCGTGTGGCAGGCCGAGCCGTTCCAGCAGGGGGACACCGTCGGCGTCCGGCTGAGCCATACGAGCCCAGCGGGCGACGAAGGATATCCGGGCACCCTCGCCGCCCGCGTCACCTACTCGCTCACGCCGGCGAGCGAGCTGGTCGTGGACTACATGGCGACGACCGACCAGGCGACACCGGTGAACCTCTCACAACACACCTACTTCAACCTGGGCGGTGTAGGTGGCGGTGACATCCTCCGCCACATTCTCTCGATTGACGCCGACAGGTACACGCCGGTGGACTCGACCCTCATTCCCACGGGCGAGCTGGCGAGCGTCGCCGGCACGCCGCTCGACTTCCGCGCAGCCACGGCGATCGGCGCGCGCATCGAGCAGCCGGACCCCCAGCTCGGGCGGGGTCGCGGCTACGATCACAACTTCGTGCTGAACCGAACCGGATCCGGCCTGGCGCACGCGGCACACGTGCTCGAGCCGACGAACGGCCGCACGCTCGACATCTTCACCACCGAGCCGGGGTTGCAGTTCTACTCGGGGAACTTCCTCGACGGCACGATCACCGGGAAGGGAGGGCACGCTTACCAGCACAGGTCCGGCTTCTGCCTCGAGACCCAGCACTTCCCCGACTCGCCGAACCACCTGTCTTTTCCGTCCACGATCCTACGGCCGGGAGAGGAATACCGGTCGCGCACCGTCTTCGCGTTCGGCGTGAGTCGCTAGCCCGCGTACACCCCGATCGCGAGCGGCCGCGGAGCCACCACCGCGTCCTCCACCACGACACGTAGCCGGCGAACGGACGCCGGCGCGAACCGGTCCAGTTTGCGGTATCCGATCGTCTCTCCTCGCACCAGCTCGGTCCACGCGCCGCTCTCTCCGGCCCCGAGCACAGCGTAGCGAGCGACCCTCTGGCCGTGCGCGATGTCCTCTTCGAGTCGGACGAGCCCGGCTGTGACACGCCGCCCGAGGTCCACCTCGACCACAGCGCTGCGCGGGCTGGTGATGTGCTGCGTGGGGCGCCGGCCCGCGGCGAAATCCTCGGCAAACAGCGCGGCGAGGCGATCGTGCCAGCTCGCGAGCCGCGCGACGTCGTTGGCGTGCAGCACGCCATCGCGCGTGGGCGGGACGTTGAGCAACAGCTTCGAGTTGCGTCCGACGGAGTTGAAGTAGATCTCCGTAAGCGCAGCCACGCTCTTCACTTTGTCGTCCTCAGCGGGATGATGAAACCACCCGGGGCGGATCGACGTGTCGGTCTCTCCCGGTCGCCACACGGAGCCCGCGGGGTCCCCGTGCTGGAGGGCCCGGCCGATCGCCTCGCTCCACACGCCGGGCGCGGGGACGACGGCGGGATCCATCGTGGACCAGTTCGGATCGCCCGCCGAGCCGGTCTCGTTCCCGATCCAGCGGACGTCGGGGCCGGCGTCGGAGAAGATGACCGCGTCGGGCTGGAGCCGGCGCACCGTGGCGAAGATGCGGGGCCAATCGTACGCCTGGCGGCGCCCGTTCGGCCCTTCGCCGTTGGCGCCGTCGAACCACACTTCGGTGATGCGCCCGTACCGGGTGAGCAGCTCGGCGAGCTGATCGCAGTAGAAGTCGTTGTAGCGGGGCGTTCCGTAGACGGCCGCGTTGCGATCCCACGGCGAGAGATACAACCCCGCGCGCAGCCCCTCGGCGCGACAGGCGTCGGTGAACTCGCCCACCACGTCCCCCGCCCCGCTGCGCCAGGAACTCTTCGCCACGCTGTGGTCGGTGACCCCGCTGGGCCAAAGGCAGAACCCATCGTGGTGCTTGGCCGTGAGGATCATGGCGCGGAAGCCGGCCGCGCGCGCCGCCCGGGCCCACTGCCGGGCGTCGAGTCGCCCGGGAGCGAAGCTGCGCGCCGCTTCCGTCCCGTCGCCCCACTCGCGGTCGGTGAAGCTGTTCACGCCGAAGTGCAGGAAACAGCTGAGCTCCTCGCGCTGCCAGGCCAGTTGCGCCGGCGACGGAGCGGGGCGCGCCCGCGGCGTCCTCGCCCAAGCCACGCCAGCGGCGAGGGTGGCGCCGGCGAGCGTCGCGGCGAACTCGCGACGCGTGAGCGGAGTGAGACGGAGCGAGCTCAGGCTTGCGGGCGCGCGGGAGTCGGGTCCCGCCGCATCAGTGAGACCGGCTGATGGTGCGTGCCAGCACGTATAGCATGCCCGGGCCGGGGGAGATCGCCAGCAGGGCCGCCGCCGACAGGAACAGAGTGAAATGAACGGTATCAGGCATCGCTGCAAATCCACCGCTAACGGCGCGCCACCCGTAGCTCTGCCCATTCCACCTCACGAGCCTCGACAACATCTCGGACCTGGCGCTCCCGGTTGGTCAAGTCCGAGGCCCCGGTCTTGACCTCGAGGAACACGATGCGACGCAGCTGACCGTCGGCCAGGCCGTCGAACACGACGAGGTCCACCGGCGTGCCAAGAAAGCGAGCGTCCTTCGGGTTATAGCGGAACTCGGGGAGGTACGGGACCACTTGCTCGTGGACCTTCCCGACCGTAACGGCCTGGCTGCGCTGCACCGCATCCTCGCGTATGGTGGCCGTGTAACGCGCTTTCCAGATCAGGACGTACACCCAGGCGAGCAGCAGCCCGATCGCGATGCCCACGCACAGCGCGAACAGGTCGGGTGGCACGGCGGACGCGCGCAACGCGCCGCTACGTCGGCTGCTGCACCGTGCGCAGATAGGGCTTCTGCGTCTTGAAGCCCTGCGGGTACTTCTTTCGGGCGTCCTCGTCCGAGACGGAGGTCGGGATGATCACGTCCTGGCCGGGCTTCCAGTTCACCGGCGTCGCCACGGTGTGTTTCGCGGTGAGCTGCACCGAGTCGAGCAGCCGCAGTACCTCGTCGAAGTTGCGGCCGGTGCTCATGGGATAGACGATCATCGCTTTGACCTTCTTGTCCGGGCCGATCACGAACACCGAGCGGACCGTCGCATTCTCCACCGCCGTGCGCTTGCCGCCGCTCGCGTTCGGATGGATCATGTCGTACAGCTTGGCCACGTTCAGGTCGGCGTCGCCGATCAGCGGATAGTTCACCGCGTGGCCCTGCGTCTCCTTGATGTCGCTGACCCACCGGGCGTGGTCACTCACCGGGTCGGCGCTGAGGCCGACGATCTTGGTGTTGCGCCGCTCGAACTCGGGCTTGAGACGCGCCATGTAGCCCAGCTCCGTGGTGCACACCGGGGTGAAGTCCTTGGGGTGCGAGAACAGGATCGCCCATTTGTCGCCGATCCACTCGTGAAAGTGGATGGTGCCCTCGGTCGTTTCGGCGGTGAAGTCGGGGGCCTCGTCGCCAATGCGGATCGCCATCGTCAACCTCCTTCGCCTGGTGTTACGCGGGTCGATACTCGCTTGTAAGCTGCGGGCCGGGGCGACCGCCTTCAAGGTCGGCCCCCGCCCCGGCCTTATCTCCGTCGATCGTACTCGTGTGGACGGCCCGCCGCGAAACCGTTCGCGCGCTACCGCTCGGTGAGCACGGCTTCGATGCGACGGTCCGGGATGAGCCACATGACCGCGACCACGGTGTATAGCCCACAGGCGAACCACCGGTTCACGAAGGAAAGCGGAATGGCGACCGCATACAGCGCGAGCGACGCCTTCCCCTTGAAGTCGGCGCCCAACGCCGCGGCGAGCGCGGAGTCCGTGCCGTCGTGAGCGATCAGCACGCGGCTGAGGATGAAATACGCGCACCCCGCGAGCAGCATCACCGCCCCGTACAGCGCCACGGGCCACGCCGCGAAGTGGCTCTCGCCCATCCAGCTCGTGACGAAGGGGACGAGCGACAACCAGAACAGCAGATGCAGGTTCGCCCACAGGATCCGACCGTTGACGTGCCGGACTGCCTGTAGCAGGTGATGGTGGTTGCTCCAATAGATCCCGAGAAACACGAAGCTGAGCACGTAGCTCAGAAACACCGGGATCAGCGGCTGCAGCGCCGCCCGGTCGGCTCCGTGTGGCACCCGCATTTCCAGCACCATGACCGTGATAATGATGGCAATCACACCGTCGCTGAACGCCTCGAGCCGCTGCTTACCCACCCCTTACCCCTTCGCCCGTCCTGGCCACCAGCGCCGCACGGTCCGACGGTACGCCTCGTACGCGCTACTCACGTCGCATCGAACCCGGCGTAGTCCCCCCGCTGGTACACGTTTCCCTTGTACTCCTGGTCGGCGTGGATCCCGACCTTGGAGGTGTAGTACGCTCGCACCGTCCACCCCTTGAGATCCTGGAAGAAATGCTCGGCGGGAGTCTTGGGGTCGTGCTCCCCCGCCGCCATCCGCGTGAGCACCGCGACCCGTTGATCGGCGGAAGCTTGCAGGAACGCCTGCCCGTTGTTGAGCTCCTTCGACAGCGCCTCCACCGCCGCGAGCCCCGAGCGCCACTTGGTCTGCTGCTCGGGCTCGGCCGAGTCGGACAAACGGAAATCGATGTAGGCGGCCACGCCGGCGGCGCGCGCGCCGGGGGAATGGGCGTCCGCCGGGATGATCAGCTCCGCCAGCTCATCGAGCAGGGCGAGCTCTGCCGCGGTGAAAAACTTGGAGACGGCCTGGAGCGCCGGCGGCGCCGCCGCGGGGCCCAGCTTGACCAGCGGAGCGGCGAGTGCCGCTGCGGTCACCTCGAGCATCTCGCGGCGCGAGAGCGACTCGCCCTCCGGATGGGTCGCGTCGGTCATACGTTCCCTTTCTTGAATTCGTCCGCCAGATACTCACAAGAGCGCCACGCCAGAGCCATGATGGTCCAGGTGGGATTCTGACACGACGCGCTCACATGACTCGACCCGTCCACGACGAACAGGTTCTTCACGTCGTGGGACTGCTGGAACTGGTTGAGCACCGACGTCTTGGGGTCGCTGCCCATCCGCGCCGTGCCCAGCTCGTGAATGGACCACCCCTCGGTGAGCATCTTCTCGTCGGTCCCTATGACCTCGATCCCCGCCGCCTCGAGCATCTCGCGGCCCGCGACGACCATGTCCTCGCACATCTTGCGCTCGTTGTCGCCGAACTGATAATGGAAGCGCAGCGTGGGGATGCCCCACGCGTCTTTCGTGTCGGGATCGAGATCGACATAATTCTCGTAGCGCGACAGCACCTCGCCGAAGCCACCCATCCCGATGAACGCCCCGGCGTGGTCACGCACCTCTCTCTTGAATTGCGCGCCGAATCCCGGGGTCCCAAACGCATTCCCGGGGAAAATTGAAAAGCCACCGCCCCCCTCGAAGCCGTAGCCGCGGACGAACCCCGGTTGCCGGTCCTTCAGGTTCCGGAACCGGGGGATGTAGAACCCCCCGGGGCGGCCGTCGTCGAGCGTGGACGGCTTGCCGACCAAGTCTTTCACGAGCCCCGTGACCCCGGGGCCCATCACGTGTTCGCAGAAGTTGTGACCCACGTGCCCGCTCGAGTTGCCGATCCCGTTGGGATGCTGCGGCGAGCGCGACAGGAGCAGCAGGCGAGCGGATTCGAGCGTGGACGCAGCCACGATCACGACCTTGGCCTTGGCTTCGTAGCTCTTGCGCGTCGCGCTGTCGAGGAAGGCGACCCCACGCGCCCGCCCCGTGTTCTTGTCGACCAGGACCTCGTGAGCGATGGAGTTGGGCCGCACCGTGAGGTTCCCGGTGTCCATGGCGGGGTAGATGAGCCCGGTGGGCGAGTCGAACGCGGCGTGGATGTCGCATCCGCCGGGCCGCCGGTCGCAGGCGCCGCGGCCATAGCACTTGCTGCGGTAGCGGTTGTGCTTCAAACCGTCGGTGGTGACGCCGGCGCGGTACGGCGTCAGGACGCGCCCCATTTTCTTCAGGCCCTCGCGCAGCTTCACCTCGCTGGACGTGAGCTTGTTGGGACGCTGGAACAGGCTGTCCGGCAGGTGCGGCAGGTTTTCCTTCACACCGGAGATGCCAAGGTAGAGATCGACCTTGTCGTAGTAGGGCTGGAGGTCCGCGTACGAAATCGGCCAGTCGTCGCCGTACCCGTCGTGCGTCTTCGCCTTGAAATCGTAGTCGGACAGACGCAGCGCCAGGCGGCCCCAGATGTTCGTCTTCCCCCCGAGCGCGCGAGCGCGCACCCAGGCGTACTTCGTGCCGGTGTAGGGGTGATCCTTCTCGTCGACCAGAATGTTCTTGACGTAGTCGGACCCGCCCCACCCGCCGACATAGGACATGACGTGCTTGGCCGTGCTGTTCTTCGCGTACGGTGGGGTCCGGATGGTGTACTCGTTGAACGAGAGAGAATGGTATCCCGGCGGCGCGTCCCCCCGGCGGGGGTGATCGTACGGCCACTGCATCGAGCGCAGCTCTTGCTCGATGGGCAGCTTCTTCCCCGCCTCGAGCATGAGCACCTTCAGACCGCGCGTCGTCAGGACGTGGGCGGCCATGCCGCCGGCCGCGCCCGAGCCCACGACCACCGCGTCGTAGGTCTTGGATAGATCGACGTCCTGCTCGAGATGTGGGGCAACCCGAACCAGAGTCATTGGGCCGTTCCTCGCTCCGTGGTACCGTGCCGGTGGGAATCGCGCTTAAGCTGCGGGCCGAACCTCCAGGACGCAACGGCTCCCGTCGGGGGGGGCGGTCAGGCTGCGATGTGGAACAGTCGCAGCAGCCAGTCGAGGAAGGCCAGCGGTATCGGCAGCAGTGTGAGCCCGACCGAGAAGACGAACCCGTTGTACACGGGGCGCCTCAAGAGCCGCGGCGCTCCCTAGCCCGGAATCCAGATCGACCTGGCGTCGATGAGCTGGGCCCGCCCCGGCAGCGGCAACGGATCGGGAGACATCGTAAAGAAGGCGAGCCCCTTGTAGGTCGTGAGATAGCGCCAGTGGATCCGGAAAAAGCCGCCCCGCGCGCACACCACGATCGGTTCGTCTTGCTGGTTCAGGATCCTCTGGAAGTTCGCGGGCTCGACCCGGACAACCACGCCCGAGGCCTTGATGGCCTGCGCGATTGCTGCAGCGTGCACAGCGGCGGACTCGGCCATGGCTCAGCCTCCTGCGGCTACGTCAGCGCGTGCGGCGCGCGCGATGGTGAGGCCCGCTAACCCGAGCCACAGAAACGCCGGTACGTTGGCGAAGAGGAGTGGCTCTTGGCTACCGCGTGGTGTGCGGATCCCAGACCGCCACGCTGACCCGGGAGTCCGCGGTTCCGTAATACAGATACCAGCGCCCGTTGAATGGAACCAGCCCCTCCACGAACGTCGTTCCCTCCACGTACTGCCCGGTCCGCTCGTAGGCCTCGGTGGGCCTGATGAAGGGCTCGTCCGAGCGGGCAAGCAGCTTGACCGGATTTCGCGGGTCGTACAGCGCCTGCCCGCCCGTGTAGATCCGGTGCGGCAGACGGGGATCACCGTACCGCTCGCTGTTCCCCGCATTGTACAGCACCAGGATTCCATGTTCGGTCATGAGGGCCGGCGGGCCAGCCTCGACCAGCCAGGAGTCGAAGTACCCCGGCCGAGGAGAGAGCACCTTCACCAGCTTCCCATTGGTGTCCTCGAGGGGCGTCCAGTCAGCGAGGTTGTCGGATGTCGCGATGAGAATATCGGGCACGTTGAAATACATCCAGTACTTCCCGTCCAGCCTGGTCGCGATCACGCGATTCCCGTCCACCCGGCTGAGGATCGCCCCGGACTTGGATTCCAGGTTGCGGTACTTCCCGTCGATCATCCTGGCGAACGCGGGACCGTGCTTATCCCAATGAATGAGATCGCGCGAGGTTGCAATCGCGAGCCGGGGGACGTCGCGGTTCCACTGCGTGTAGGTGAGCACGTACGTGCTGTCCTCCGCCTCGACGATGCGCGGATCCTCGACTCCCCCGGGCCACTCGAAGCTCGCCTGCGCGTCGTTGTCTGGGTACAAGACGGGCGCGCTGCGGCGAGTGAAGCGCAGCCCATCCGCACTTTCCGCCAGCCCGATGCGCGAAGTGTGATGGCCGATTTTCATCTCACCGGTCGCATCTTCGGCGCGGTACAATACGGACACCTTGCCGTCTCTCACCACGGCAGCGGGGTTGAAGGTGGCGAACGCCTCCCAATAGACGATGCTGTCATTCATAGGTGAGCGGAACTGCGAAGTTCGACTCGGCGCGATCACCGGGTTCACCAGGGAGGGCTTTTCAAAGGGACCGAGCATCCACCCCCGCCCCTGCCCGCCCGCCCGCTCCCCCGTCCAGCACGCGAGGCAGCACCCAACCAGGAGGGGTAGCCTCATTCCCAAGGCAGCAGCCCCTGCCTCCGCAGCTCAGCGAGGGAGCCCTCGTCCAGGTAGTACCGGCCGCGCACCGGCTCGCGAATAACGCCTGTCCTAAGCAACTGGATGAACGCGTCTTCGTCGGGACGGGAGCGGGCGTGAAACGACCGTGCAGTCTGCGGCGTGAGAGCCCTCGCTTCTCGAAACTGTCGCACGATGCGCTGGGCCGGGAGCGGCCACAGCGGAAGGGCCGCGAGGAAAGCCTGGAATCGCTCCGCCCAGGCACGAAGAACGGTTCGGAAGGATCTGAACGAGAAGAGCATGGTTTGGGCTAGTCCCAGGCTTGTCTCGCGAGGACGGTCACGCGATCACAACCATCGGACATCCCCGAATCCCGCCCGCTAACGGAGGTACCGCACCGAGAAACGAACCAGCAGAACAAGCCCAGCCGCGAGCACGGCCTCGATCGCCCCGACCAGGCCTGAGTTCCACACTGTGCGAAGCACGGCGACGTGGGCGGCTTGGAAGGCCAGCACGAGCCCGACCAACGCGCCTAGGCCAGCTCCCCAGAGCGCTGCCGCCAGCAGTGCGTGGTGCCACGGGCCGGACGCCCGGCGCGCCCCTACCGCGACGCCCGCGACGAGGGGGAGAAGCAGCAGGAGGTTCAAGCACCGCCCCCTCTTGGTGTGGACCGAGTCGGCCTCTGGTCTCGTCGATGCCGCAGCAACTGCGCGGGTCGCGGACGCAGACCGTCATCATGGATGTAGTCGGAAGGTACCGGTCGTACGCGCAAAAAACGAGCGCCGACGAGTCAGCCGTGCACTAAAGTGAGGCGCGATGTGCGTGGCGCCCGCGCATCGACTGCGCGCTTCCAACGCGGTCGCTCGTTGCCTCCCACGTCCTCCACGCGCCGGTCCAGAACTTGCTTTGCACAACGCAGTTAGCAGTCGCTTGGCACAGTCGGACTGCCTATCTCGGAGGACCCGTATGTTACGAGCCGTTCGCCGCAGTCTACTCGCAGCAATGGCTGCGACCGTGGCGGTCGCACTTGCCTGTAATCGCGACGCCGAGAGCCCGCCGCCCGCCAGCCCCAACGCGTGGCTGACCGACATCGGCGGTCTCGTCGTCTCGACGGCCACTACCGGCTCCTCCATCGACCCCAACGGTTACGTCGTCGTCGTGGACAACACCCAGCGCCAGTCGATCGCCCCGAGCGGGGTCGTCGTCTTCACCGGGCTCGCGCCGGGTCAGCATACGGTCGCCCTCACGGACGTCGCGTCAAACTGCACGGTGAGCACGCCCCTGACGGTGATGGTGTCGCTGCTCGGGTCCGGCACGGCGGCGTTTCCCGTGAGCTGCGCGCCGGCCGGAGACCTCACCGTCTCGGCCAGCACCACCGGCTCCAACCTCGATCCCGACGGCTACACCGTCACGCTCGACGGCAACGCCAGCACGAGCCAACCGCTCGCGACCAACGGCGGCACCGCCACGTTCAAGGCGGTGGCGGCGGGGAGCCATAGCGTCGCGCTCTCGGGCGTGGCGACCAACTGCACGGTGAGCGGGCCGAACCCTCAGTCGGTCACGGTGCCGGCGGGCGGCACGGCCTCGGCGAGCTTCACGGTGACTTGCGTCGCCCAGACCGGCACCCTGACGGTGACGGCCAGCACCACCGGCTCCGATCTCGATCCCGACGGCTACACCGTCACGCTGGACGGCAATGCCAGCACGAGCCAACCGCTCGCGACCAACGGCGGCACCGCCACGTTCAACGCGGTGGCGGCGGGGAGCCATAGCGTCGCGCTCTCGGGCGTGGCGACCAACTGCACGGTGAGCGGGCCGAACCCTC